>OJMA01000006.1_pt1 | contig 292463 bp, 202 predicted proteins | sample 1596921 | NCBI WGS metagenome assembly OJMA01 (sample SAMEA3904682, study PRJEB24821) | metagenome | biome: Builtin; feature: hospital; material: surface | place: USA | collected 2013-06-06
CCCAGTGGCAAGCGAATGGGCTCTGCCCGCACAGGTTCGAATCCTGTTCTTGTCGATTCTCTTTTGGGTCGCTGCCTGTAGCGACAAGGGTATTATGTATGTTTCATTCTCGACTTTAAGCGATCGCTAGACAAGGTGCCGGAGAGGTTAACGGGTTCGCCTCGAATCATCGACACTGGTTCCCAGTGGCAAGCGAATGGGCTCTGCCCGCACAGGTTCGAATCCTGTTCTTGTCGTACCTTTTTCCTCCTCGCTGTGGAGGGCTTCGTCAGCGTTGGGTTTTCGGCCCAACGTCCTTCTTTTTGTCTTGCCTTTATGCGAATGAGCGTGGCATCCGTCGCGCGTTGCGCCACTCGTGCGCGCGCCATGCGCTGGGTGCGCAGTCTTGCTACGCAGGCGACACCGCTAGCGACGGATATCAAGCCCACCGAGTCGGATCTCCAGCGCTTGCTGTGCCAGCGGAATGTCGGTATTAGTGCGCACATTGACAGCGGCAAGACGACGCTGACGGAGCGTGTGCTGTACTACACGGGCCGTATCAAGGACATCCACGAGGTGCGTGGACGTGATGAAGTCGGCGCCAAAATGGACAGCATGGAGCTGGAGCGTGAGAAGGGTATTACGATCCAGTCGGCTGCGACGTACTGCAACTGGAAAGCGACGCCGCCGACCGAGCGCAGTGACATGACGGGTGATGCGGCCGATACGACGGAGGTTACGACGCAGAAGAAGCAGGACTACCACATCAATATTATCGACACGCCGGGCCACGTCGACTTTACGATCGAGGTCGAGCGTGCGCTGCGTGTGTTGGACGGAGCGGTGCTGGTGCTGTGTGCCGTCTCGGGTGTGCAGTCTCAGACGATGACGGTGGACCGCCAGATGCGCCGGTACAGTGTGCCGCGTCTGTCGTTTATTAACAAGATGGACCGCGCAGGTGCGAACCCGTTCCGTGTGATTGAGCAGATCCGGACCAAGCTGCGTATGCCGGCGGCGGCGATGCAGGTGCCGATCGGGGCGGAGGACGACTTTGCTGGGCTGGTCGACATTGTGCGCTGGAAGGCCGTGTACAACGAAGGCACGAAGGGCAATGTCGTGCGTGAGACGGACGAGATTCCTGCCGAGGTGCTGGAGCTGGCGAAGCAAAAGCGCCAGGAGCTGATTGAGCAGCTGTCGGATGTGGATGACGAGATGGCGGAGATCTTTATCGAGGAGCGCGAGCCGACGCTGGAAGAGCTTGTGGCGGCGGTGCGTCGCGCGACGATCGCCTGCCGCTTCTCGCCCGTGTTCCTCGGCACGGCGATCAAGAACAAGGGCGTGCAGGCGCTGTTGGACGGCATGTGTGCGTACCTGCCGAATCCGATGGAGGTGCGTGCCGTTGCGAACGACACGGCGGTGGCCAAGCGTCTGGCGGCGGAGGCGAACGAGGCCGGCGAGGACGTGACGGCGGTGCAGTCGACGGCGCAGCGCGGCAGTGAGGTGCAGCTGGTGCCGGCGACCGAGGCGCCGCTGGTGGGTCTGGCGTTCAAGCTGGAAGAGAGCCGCTTTGGACAGCTGACGTACATGCGTGTGTACCAGGGTGTGCTGCGCCGCGGCGGCATCATCTTCAACTCGCGTACGGGCAAGAAGGTCAAGGTGCCGCGTCTGGTGCGTATGCACGCCGACGACATGGAGGATGTGCAGGAGATTGGCCCTGGCGAGATCTGCGCCATGTTTGGTGTGGAGTGCTCGTCGGGAGATACGTTCACCGACGGCAGCACGGCGCTGTCGATGTCGGCGATGTTTGTGCCTGAGCCGGTCATTTCGCTGTCGCTGACGCCTGAGGGCAAGGACACGAGCGTGAACTTCTCGCGCGCGCTGAACCGCTTCCAGAAAGAGGACCCGACGTTCCGTGTGCACGTCGACAGTGAGTCGGGCGAGACGATCATTTCGGGCATGGGCGAGCTGCACCTGGACATTTACGTGGAGCGCATGCGCCGCGAGTACAATGTGCCGTGCACGACGGGCAAGCCGCGCGTCGCGTTCCGCGAGACGATCTCGCAGCCAGCGACGTTCAACTACACGCACAAGAAGCAGACGGGTGGTGCGGGTCAGTTTGGTCGTGTGATCGGCTACATTGAGCCGATGAAGGTCGACGAGGACACGGGCAAGGACACGGCGTTTGTGAACAGCGTCGTCGGCGGCAACATTCCGCCGAGCTACATTCCCGCGTGTGAGAAGGGCTTCCACGACGGTCTCGAGAAGGGCGCGCTCGCCGGCTACCCGGTGTGTGGTGTGCGCATGGTGCTCGAGGACGGTGCGTCGCACAGCGTCGACTCGAGCGAGCTGGCGTTCCGCATCGCGGCGCACGCCGCGTTCCGCGAGGCGTTCCGCGGCGCCCAGCCGCTCATTCTCGAGCCACGCATGGCCGTCGAAGTGCTCGCGCCCGTCGAGTTCCAAGGCGCGGTGATCGGCGCGCTCAACCAGCGCAAGGGCACGATCGAGGACACCGAGGTGCGCGAAGACGACTTTACGATCACGGCGGAGGTGTCGCTGAACGACATGTTTGGCTTCTCGAGCCAGCTGCGTGGCCTGACGCAGGGCAAGGGCGAGTTTTCTATGGAGTACAAGAAGCACGAGCCTGTCATGCCCAATGTCCAGGCCGACATGGAAGCCGCCTACAAAAAGAGCCTCGAGCGCAAGTAGTTACGTAGCGAGCGCCATGATACGCTGTGCGGGCGTCGGAGTGTCGCGCTCGTATGCGCTGTACAGCGCGTCGTCGTACGCGGACGCCATGAGCAGATGCGCGACGTCGAGCGTCGCGATCGCGCGCACCAAGCTGCCCGCCTTCGGCTCGAGGCGCACGGCATGCGCATCCGCCTCGAAGCACAGCCGGTGCTGCACAACGTGCACGGCGAAGCTCGCCAGGGCCACGACAGGCTGCACGAGGCACGCGGCGAGGTCCCAGCCGACGGGGAGCGGCACGTCGTCAAAGCCAAAAGCGCGCCCCAGCGACGCATTCCGCACGAGCAGCGCCATGCCCAGCACCCACAGCGCCCTCGGCACCGCCGCACACAGCGTGAGTATCCTCGGATGACGCAGCGTCCACGGCACCATCGCACGCGCGAGCACAGCCTCGATCTCTGCATCGCTCGCGAGGCGATCGAGCACCACGACGCAGAACGTGCGTGAGCCGAAGCAGTAGGCGCCGCCGTCCGAGGAGTTCTGCGTCGCGAGGAACACATGCTCCAGCGGCAGGCCCAGCTTCGCCGCCACGGCCCGGGCGCGTGTGTACAGCGCACCGCTGTCGAGCACGACGGGCTGGTCGAAGAACGGGCGCACGGCGCGCGGATACACGAACGACACGAACGCGATGTACAAGGCGCCGAGCGCGATCATGTACGCCGGCAGCATCTCGCCGACGTAGACGGCGAACGCAACGCCACACACCACGAACGCGAGGCTGAAAAGGAGGCGGAACGGCAGCATGACGAAAAAGTCGCGCAGGTGCGTACGCCACGGCGCCAGCGAGGCAGGCGACAGCTGCCGCTGCGCCATGTACAGCTCACCCGCGTGGACGAGCTGCTCGAACGGGAAAAAGAGCGCCGGGAGGACGCACACGTACGCCACCATCTGCCCCTTCTCGCTGTGCTGCACGAGGCGCCCCGCCCACGTCCATGCCAGCGCGTTCGCGAGAAAGACGATGCGCAGCATCGTGAGCACGTAGCGCGCCGTGTGCGTGACCATCTCCCAGCGCACGATCGCGCGACTCGCCCGCTGGCGCGCGGCAAAGTCGCGCGCATTGACAAACGGCGCCAGCGCCGGCGGCAGCTGCGTGCGCTCATACAGCGGCGCCTGGCGCTGCAGGACGTACATGTGCACGACGTACTCGAGCGTCGTCAGCGCACTCGCGACTTGGTGCCACGGCACCGCGGGCGTGTCGAGCACCGCACACAAGGCCTGGATCCAGCCGGCGATCATCGTGGTGGAGCAACGCCTAGTCGGTTTTGGCGGCGCGCTCGATCGCCGCGAGGCGCTCGGGCAGCGTCGGGTGACTATGGTGGTACGCACTGAAGAGCGCGTCATGGTGCATCGTCGACAGATTGTGCACCTGCAGCTTGATGAGCGAGGACTGCAGCAGCTCCTGGTACGTCTTGCCGTCGTCGGCGCCCTGCGGCCGCGGCAGACGCACCGCGAACGCATCCGCGGCATACTCCATCTGGCGCGTCATGGCGTGCATGCCAAACTGCAGCAGCGCATCAAGCGGATGCAGCACGAGACTGAACAGCTCGAGGCCGATCCACACGGGCAGCGGCGGTCCGCGGAAGCCAAACGCCGCATAGAGCGACGCATTGTGGATGAACGCGGTAAAGAGCGTCAGCAGCGCGGCGATCTGCACGTACGACACGGCCATCATCTTGACGGGGTGCGAGTACGACCAGTGCCCCAGCTCGTGCGCAAGCACCGCCTCAATCTCCGCGGGCGTCGAGTGCTCGATCAGCGTGTCGTACAGCACAATGTGCTTGCTGCCACCCGGCACGACCCCGTAAAAGTACGCATTCGAGTGACTACTCCGCTTGCTCCCGTCAATGACGTACAGGTGCTTGAGCGGGAAGCGCAGCGACGTCGCCAGCGCCGTGACGCGGTCCCGCAGGCGGCCCTCCGGCACGGGCGTCAACGTGTTGAACAGCGGCTGAATGAACGTCGGGAAGATCACCGAGCCAAACAGCGTCACGGCCAGCACGAGCAGCACCGTGTACACCACAAACGCATCACCCGCCCATCGAATCACACTCACCAACAGCGCCACGAGCGGCGCACCCAGCGCCACACTCAGCAGCAGCTGCTTGACGTGATCCATGCCAAACGTGCCCCACGTCTGCTTGTTAAAGCCATGCCGCGCCTCAATCACAAACGCACGATACGCCTCCAGCACCAGCTTGAGCGGCAAGTAACAAACCGTCGTCACCAGCATGTGCGCAGCCGACAGCGCCTGCTCACTCGGCGCCACACGCAGCCAGCGGAGCAGCTCACCGCCCCAGCCCCACATGTGCGCACTCGCATTGTAGTTCACACTCACGAGGCTCACCACATGCATCACCGCATCAGACACCATCGAAAAGCGCATCTTGTCTCGCCCATACCGCTGGCTCTTGCGGAAATCGTCCGCGCTGACGTGGCCCGCCAGCGCCGGTGGCGGCGCCGTCCGACTATACATCCGGTACTGCCGCCACGACACATACGTCTCAAACACATACACGCCCCACAGAAGCGCATTCACGAGCGCCTTCCACGGGATCGCTGGCGTATCGAGGCGCGTCTGCAGCGCCTGCAGCCCCACCGTCCAAAGCGGCCCCATACGGCTGGTGGTGGTTACGGTGGAGGATCCTACCAAAACTCGTCCGCGTCGTCGTCGATCCGCGCCGACGTCGCTACCTGCGCGCGGTACATGCTCGCGACCTGCTCGGGCGTCGTCGACATGTCCGGCGTCTTGTCATCGCGGATCCGAACGAAACGCGGAAAGCGCAGCGATACACCACGCGCATCGATCGCACCGCGCGCGGCTGTGTAGACGGGGCTCAGCGACAGGTCCGCCGCCAGCACCTCCCACACGATGCGCGGCTCAAAAAACACGTCCGGCTTGGCCTCACCCAGGTCGTAGTAGCTCTTCGCAGCAGAGATCTCCAGCGCCTTCAGCGTGGTATAGTGCGCATCAAGATCCGCCTCGGAAAAGCCCGTGCCAATCTTGCACACGCTCTGGTACGTCTCGCTGTCTTCGTCATAGCATGCAAGAAGGAACGCTCCGTACACGTTCGTGCGCTTGCCGCGGCCATAGTACGCACCAATCACCGTCAGATCAAGACTGTCGCCCGTGCCCGACAAATAGTCCTTCTTGAGCTTCAGCCAGTTGATCGAGCGACGACTCGGCTCGTACGTCGCATCGCCACCCGTGAGCATCTTGACCATCAAGCCTTCACAGCCATGCGCCACGCTCTCATCCAAGAACGCCTGGATCTCTTCCGTCGTCGTGCAGTCCTTCGACGTCGCAAAGTCAAACTCATCCTCCACGGGCGCAAAGCACTCCCACAGCAGGGACCGCCGCCGCGCCAAGGCCTCCTGCAGCAGAGACGCCCCATTCAGGTACAGCAAATCAAACGCAAATACCTTGACCGCCACACGCACATCGTCCGCCTGCACGTCTTTGCGCTTCCGCCGACTCAGCTCCTGGAACGGCAGCAGCCGCCCCGGCTCCGAGCCGCGCGGCTGCCACGCCACAGCCTCAGCATCCAGCACAAAACTGCGCACACGGCCCTCCCGGAGGCAACGGGGTATCTGCACGACAAGGTCAGGGTACTTGACGCTCATGTCCTCCGAATTGCGGCTAAACACACGCACCTGAAGCTGGCCATCCTCCATAAATCCATGCACCTGCGCACGCTCGCCATCGTACTTGTACTCACACGTAAAGGCCTGCGCCTCAAACCGGTCCAGCACCTCGCCAATCGCCTTGGTCGGCTTCGCCAGCATGGGCTTGAGCGGAATGCCCGGCGTCAAGGTAACGTGCTCGTGAAGATGCTCCACACCATGCGCCAGCAAGGCAGGGATCAGCACATCGTACGACGGCAACTCACTGAACACGGCCTTGACGGTATGTATACCATGCTCCAGCGATGGTGCCAGCTCGGCCGTGTAGCATGCCTCGCCCCGCATCACCAGCATCACTGCCTGCGCCACGGCTATGAGCACCGTCTTTTCTGCGAGGCCAATCCGCAACTTGCCCTCCAGACTGCGGATCAAGTACTTGGCCTCATCATCACTGCATGCCGCTAGCAGCCGCTTAATGATGCCGAGCTTCTTGTCCTGCGACTTGGCGCCCGACGCCGCCGCAATCAGACGTAGCTGGTGAAACACGTACGACAACGTCAAAGCCTGCGCGCGAAACATGGTCGGCTGGTGCTTTTTCGATGCACGCGCCACAAGGCCCAGGTCACCCAGACTCTCGAAATCCTTCTTAATCCGCACGACTTCGCGGCCTGTGCTCTGAGCGATGGCCTTGATCAAGAGCCCTTCGCCGATCCCCAGCTCAAGACCTTCATAATCGGGGCACAAGCGATTGATGCACAAGTACACAGCATGCAAGAGATTGTCCCGCGCAGAAACCAGAGGCTTGCCCTCACTGCTTTCGTAGATGATCCGCATGAACACATTCGTCACGAGCTCTAGAATCTCGAGGCGCTTGGTCGTAGCCTCGACGCGCGTAAACGTGTCCACCAGCACCGCATAAGCGATCGGCACGCCATCTGACACCTTTGGCGGAAGCTCACTCTTCTTCTCTGCCGGCGCCTCTGTCTTTACGCGCTTGGCTTCAGGCTGGCCGCCAAAGAGCGCATCGAGCGTGGCCTGCCGACGCGCCATGACGAACAGCAACGCGCCACACAGAGGACGCGCGTCTTTTGTATCACGTGATCCCACACGACACGCCCCTCCTTCCCAAGCAACACGCTCTCACGTCTCTGGCCGCGGCGCATGCGCATTGAGGAGCTCGTCATCGACGGGTTCAAAAGTTACCCCGTGCGCACGCATGTTCGGGGATTCGATCCGAGTTTCAATGCCATCACTGGGCTCAATGGAAGTGGCAAGAGCAATATCCTGGATGCCATTTGCTTCGTGTTGGGCCTGACCAACCTGAGCTCGGTGCGGGCGTCGAATATGCAGGACCTGATCTACAAGCGCGGACAGGCTGGCGTCACGAAAGCGTCTGTGACGATCGTTTTCGATAACAGTGACAAGGAGCGCTCGCCTGTCGCGTTTGAAAACTATGCCACCATTACCGTGACGCGTCAGGTGGCGATGGGTGGCGCATCCAAGTACCTGATCAATGGCCACAAGGCGACGCAGCAAGCCGTGCAAAATCTGTTTCAAAGCGTCCAGCTCAACATCAACAACCCCAACTTTTTGATCATGCAGGGTCGCATCACCAAGGTCTTGAACATGAAACCCGCCGAAATCCTGTCGATGATGGAAGAGGCCACGGGCACACGCATGTTTGAGGAGCGCAAGGAGCGTGCATTCCGGACGATGGCCAAGAAAGATCAAAAGGTCCGTGAAATCTCCGCGCTGCTCGAAGAAGAGATCCGGCCTAAACTTGACCGCCTACGGGAAGAAAAACGCGCGTTTCTTGAATACCAAAAAGCCACGTCTGAGCTCGAGCGCCTCGAGCGCCTTGCTAAGGCGCACGAATGGCAAACGCTGCACACGCAGAGAGAGCAGTCGGGCCTCGAAGATACGCGCCAACGCATCCGCGACAAGCAGGCGGAGATGACTGCGTGGGCCCAGCACATTGAAAGCCTACGCACAGAATTGGCCGCGTTAGAAGAACAACAGCGTGGACAAAAAAGTACGGGGCCTGATGCTAAGCAGCTGCATCACCAGCTGGTCGAGGCTACGGCGCAGCACGATTTCCGACAAGCGGCACAGGAAGAAGAGGCACGCCGCGTCGAGGCAGACACGCACGCTCTTGACGCGGCCAAAACGGCCCTCGAGAAGCAGGAAAAAGACCATGCCTCTCTATCCTCCTCCTTCGCTACCTTTAAAGATGCATTCGACAAGGAGAGTGCCTCTCTTGCTGAACAAGAATCCCTCTTACAGACGTTGCTGACCGGCGTCGGCACACAAGATACCCAGGGCGGCTTTCAGGGCCAGCTGGCGAAGGCGCGCGAGAACGAGACAGCTGTCAAGTCAGAGCTGCAGCAGATACAAGTACGCATGGAGCACCTGGAGCGCGAGCTCCGCACCAAAGAACCACAGGCACAGCAGGAACGGCACGCAAGTCGCGCGCTTCACACCAAGCTGGAGCGGGCGCAACAGGCCGCGGAAGCGGCGCAGGCGCAGCTCGATGCGCATGCATGGGATGCTCGGCGCTTCGAGCAGCTACGTACGCATCGCATGCAGCTCCAGGACGACATGGCGCGCCTCTCCTCCGAGCGGCGCGCCTTAGAGGACCGCCTTCCATCGGCTCTGCAGTTTACGTATGCGGATCCTTCGCCTGACTTTGATCGCAGCCGCGTCAAGGGCCTAGTGGCAAGTCTAGTGCACCTCGATGCCGAGCGTGCGAAGTTCGCGACGGCCCTCGAAACATGTGCCGGTGGCCGTCTGTACAGCGTCGTCGTCGAGGATGAGCATGTGGGTGCCCAGCTCCTGGCACACGGCCAGCTCAAGAAACGCGTCACGCTCATTCCCCTATCCAAGATCCAGCCGCATGTCGCGTCGTCGCAGCGTGTGCAGGCGGCCCAGAAACTCGCACCAGGCCATGTTGACTTGGCCCTCTCGCTCATTGGGTACGAAGACGAGGTGGCCAAGGCCCTCGAGTACGTCTTTGGCTCGACGCTTATCTGCCGCGATGCTGCGACGGCCAAGCGCGTCACATTTGACGCGGCCGTACGCATGAAGAGCGTCACGATGGACGGCGACGTCTATGACCCCGCAGGCACACTCTCCGGCGGCAGCGCCCCGTCGTCAGGAAGTCACAGTGTCCTCCTACGCATGCAAGATGTGGCGCGCAAAGCCGCCCAGTGGCATGAGGCGCGTGCTGCGTACGAAGCGACGCATACAGAATGGGACGCACTGCAAGCACAGCACGCAGCATACCAGGAGCTCGTATCGCACGTGGAACTCAAGGCGCATGAGGCGCGTCTTGTGCAGCAGCAGGTCGAGGGCGGCCGTGCCGCCATGCTCCAAGCGGAAATTGACACGTGTCGCACGTCGCTGGACAAGTGGCGGTCTTCGATGGAGGCGGCGCAGGCACGTCTCAAAGAGGCCACGGCACGCACCGCCTCGATTGAGCGCGATATCTCGGAGTTTGACACCGACAAGGAAGCCAAGGTCGGCCAAGTGCGTGCGTCGTGCAAGTCGATGAAAGCCCAATTTGTCGAGCGAGCGAAAGAACTTAAGCAGCGGCAAAGTGCGCTGCGCTCCTCGGAACTGGCGTGCCAACAGGCGCGTATAGAGGTGGAACATGCGCAGGAGCGACTCGATGAGGCGCATGCATCGCTGCAGCAAGCCGATGACGAGCTGCAGGCCAGCTCGACGCACATGCATCTTCTGCAAACGCGCGTAGCGGAAAGTGAGGCGGCAATGGCTGAAACACGTGCTGCCATGGCAGCGTGTGACGACCAAGTTGCTGAGCTCCAAGCGGCCTTGCAAGCCAAAAAGGCTTCCGTGGCCGATGGCGAGCTGCAGCTCAAGCAGTGGCATCGCGAACTTGAGCAGCTCGAGCATGTACATGCCACGGCACAGCGCCACATCACGGCACTCGAGACGGCTTTTCCCTGGATCTTGGACGAATGCCACCTGTTTGGACAGCCTGGCTCAGCGTACGAGTTTGCCAAGCACAACATGGACGATGTGCGTCGGCAGTGCAAGCGGCTTGACGAGCAGCAGAGCGGACTTCGTCGGCGCATTAACCCGCGCGTCATGCATATGATCGACAATGTTGAGAAAAAGGACGCGAGTCTGCAGCATATGCTCTCGACGGTGCTACGTGACAAGAACAAAATCGAACAAACCATCGAGGAGCTCGATCGATACAAGCGCGATGCCCTGCAGACGACGTTTGAGCAGGTGAATCGTGACTTTGGCGCTATTTTTGGCGAGCTGCTACCGGGCAACTACGCCATGCTGCAGCCGCCCGAGGGACAAGACGTGACGCAGGGCCTGGAAGTGCGCGTGCGGCTCGGCGCGACGTGGAAGCAGAGTCTTACGGAGCTGAGTGGCGGTCAGCGCTCGCTTATTGCTCTCAGTCTCATCATGTCGCTTTTGCAGTTCAACCCAGCGCCCATGTACATCCTGGACGAGGTCGATGCGGCTCTGGACCTGTCACACACACAGCACATCGGTCACTTGTTCAGCACGCGATTCAAGGGATCTCAATTCATCGTCGTGTCACTAAAAGAGGGTCTATTTTCCAATGCGAACGTGCTCTTCCGCGCCCGTTTCCGTGACGGCACCAGTGTGGTAGAGCGCGTCTCGCACAAGGCAGGCACGGCCTCGGCGCCTCGTCGTACTACCGCCAAGTTCTAGCGCCACGTGAAGCCACGTGGCTTCCTTCGGCTGGTTTGCAAATATATAGGCAGAGAATGACACGACTCGCTGTGGCAGAGAGGTGCTGTTGAAAGCCGAACGCCTTCTTCTCACCGTTGATACAAATGGCGTTCTCACCGCTCCTCTGTGATGCTATGCCTCTGGCGTCCGCAGCGGCCACGTCAGAGGATCCGTCATCACTCAAAGGACAGTCGAAACTCCAGTTTCAGGTACGTTTTCCGCTTCTTCTCATATCACTCCCAGATATACACCCCGAAGGACCTTCCACCGTTGTTGGCGTCCAAGCTGAGGTACTTTGAGACAGGCGCGCAACGCCAGAACAGCAAAGTCAAGTACGAAACGCATCCATCCCCGAATGGCGAGTATGTGCGTCACACCATCTCGGTGCACGACGCCGGTGCTGTGGAGTCCCTCATGGATCAGGCGTCTGGCGCCGTGGCCTCGCAGGACAAGACCACGTCGCCGTCCTTTCTCAAGTCCGCCCTCCAAAATTTCGGTCAATCGACCTTCAACTTTGTGCTCGGCGGTTTTGCCGGTGCCACAGGCGCTGCGTTTGTGTATCCTATCGACTTAGTCAAGACCCGAATGCAGAACCAGCGCTCGAACGCCGCAGGTGAAGTCATGTACCGCAACAGTCTCGACTGTGCACGCAAGGTGCTGCGCAATGAGGGCTTTCTTGGCTTCTACTCGGGTCTGCTTCCGCAGCTGCTGGGTGTGGCCCCTGAAAAAGCCATCAAGCTCACGATGAACGATCTCGTGCGTTCCTTAACCATGGACAAGGACGGTCATGTGTCACTTGGCGCTGAGATCCTCGCTGGTGGTGTGGCCGGTGGCTCCCAGGTCATATTTACCAACCCGCTCGAAATTGTCAAGATCCGCCTGCAGGTCCAGGGTGAATCGCCGAATCCCAGCAAGGTCAAATCTGGCGCGATACACATCATTCGCAGCCTCGGCCTCATGGGTCTGTACCGTGGCGCGGGTGCCTGCTTGTTGCGCGACATTCCATTCAGCGCCATCTACTTCCCAGCGTATGCACATCTGAAGCACGACTACTTCGGCGAGCGTCCCGACCACAAGCTCTCGTTCGGCGAGCTGATGGCCGCAGCATCCATCGCAGGTGTACCAGCTGCGTTCCTGACGACGCCTGCCGATGTAATCAAGACACGCTTGCAGGTCGAGGCACGCAAGGGCCAGGCGACGTACTCGGGCATTAGCGACTGCTTTGCCAAGATTCTCGCCAACGAGTCGCCAACGGCGTTCTTCAAGGGCTCTCTGGCTCGTGTCCTGCGTTCGAGTCCGCAGTTTGGTGCAACGCTCGTGGCGTACGAGTACCTCAAGAAGTTTATTCCGTCGCCATTCGAAACCAAAGACCAAACGATCAAGTCCATTGTGAACCACGAAGACTTCCAACAGGCGCAAGAAGCCCTATCGCTCTTTGCGGTCATCCACCGCGCTGCTCGCTCGTCATAGAACCATACACCTCGTTAGCTGACGTCAAGGTCCATAATGACCAAGCCACGATCATGATGCACAGACACGCTCGACGGATATATACGGAACTACACGGGGATATAACTACCTTAGAAGCCCATGCCGCCCATGCCGCCCATGCCGCCGCCCATACCGGGCATGGGGGCTGGCTTCTCTTCAGGGGCTTCCACAATGCAGCACTCGGACGTCGTGAGAAGCGAGGCAACACCCGAAGCGTCTTGCAGAGCCGTACGCACGACCTTGAATGGGTCAAGTACACCCGCTGCAATCAGATCTTTGTATTCACCCGTGCTGGCATCGTAGCCAAAGCCAAAGTCGCCTGGGTTCTCCATAAGCTTGCCGACCACAACCGAGCCTTCCTCACCAGCGTTCTCCACAATCTGGCGGGCGGGACGCGTCAGAGCGCTGCGCACAATCGACACACCCAGCTGTTGATCAAAGTTGGCCGTCGTGATCGAGTCAAGCGACTTGGCAGCCTTGAGCAGGGCGACACCACCACCAGGCACAATGCCCTCCTCCACGGCAGCACGCGTCGCACACAGAGCATCGTCGTAGCGGTCCTTCTTCTCGCCAACCTCAACTTCCGACGAGCCACCCACACGGATGACAGCCACACCGCCGCTCAGCTTGGCAAGACGCTCTTGCAGCTTCGTGCGGTCGTACTCGGATGTCGAGGGGTCATTCATGGCCGAGCGAATCTGCTCGCAGCGGGCCGTGATGGCATCCTTGCTGCCCTCGCCGTTCAGGAAAATAGTGTCTTCCTTTGTGATGGTGACACTGCCCGTCGTACCAAGCATGTCGGGCGAAGCGCGTTCAAGCTTCATGTCCAGGTCGTCAGAGAACACCTGACCACCCGTGAGAATGGCCAAGTCGCCGAGAATGCTCTTGCGGTTGTCACCAAAGCCAGGGGCCTTGACGGCACACACCTGCAGTTGACCACGCAGCTTGTTCAGAATGCAGGCGGCCAGAGCCTCGCCATCAATGTCCTCAGCAATGATCAAGAGAGGACGGCGCATAGTCACGGCCGCCTCGAGAGATGGAAGAATGTCCTGCAAAGCCGAGATCTTCTTTTCACTCAAAAGCACAAGCGGCTTCTCAAACTCGGTCTTCTGCGTCTTGATGTCTGTGATAAAGTAGGGGGAAATGTAGCCACGGTCGAAGCGCATACCCTCGGTAATCTCAATCTCATCTTCAAGCGTCTTGCCTTCCTTGACCGTGATCACACCTTCCTTGCCCACCTTTTCCATGGCAGTTGCAATAAGCGAGCCAACGTGCTTGTCACCGTTGGCCGAGATAGTCGCGACCTGCGCGATCTCCTCCGATGTCGTCACCTCGCGCTTGTTAGCCTCCAGATACTTGATCACAGCGTCCACAGCGGCTTGGCTACCGCGGCGCAGGTCCATGGGGTTGCAGCCAGCAGCCACGTTCTTCACACCCTCAGCGTAGATAGCGCGAGCGAGCACCGTAGCAGTCGTCGTACCGTCACCGGCCACCTCGTTGGTCTTGCTGGCCACGTCCTGCACGAGGCGAGCACCCAAGTTCTCGTACTTGTCCTTGAGTTCAATAGCACGGGCCACCGTGACACCGTCCTTCGTGATCTTCGGACCACCGAATGGTTGCTCGATGATCACATTGCGACCCTTGGGGCCAAGCGTCACACTCACAGCGTTAGCGAGGAGGTTCACACCCTTGAGGATGGCCGCACGACCATCGTTCGAAAACTTGACCTCCTTGTGGGCCAGAGCGGCTGCCGAAGTCGACAGAGCACGCGAATTCAGCACACGCGGCATGCGCGAGGATGCCGCAGAAGCACGCAACATAGACATAGTTCGAAAGTAAGGAATAAGGACGGAACGCGATGCGTGTGGCAGACTATATCAAGTGGTACAACCGCCCGAACGTTGTGCACGACGAAGCCGGAAGAAGCGCTTCGAAGGAAATTGCCACCGCTGCTCGAGAAGCCATTTGGCTCAGCCAGTCATCAAGCGTCTCCACAAGGCGACCAGCAACGTGGAAGCACACCGAACCACATGGAAGTGGATTTCTTCGGCCGATTGTGGGGTAGACTCGAAGGTGCACTGCCAGAGGTGTGGATATATCGACAGGCGAACAGACATCGTATCCCACACAAACGCATTATGGTACGTTCCGCCACCGCCGTCACAAATCTAACGCTCACAGTCGGCTGCTGCTTCTACGATCCGCAATATCAAGTCGGTGGTGCCTCTTCTCGATCGTGTGCTCGTCCAACGCTTCAAGCCGGAGACCAAGACGGCCACCGGCATCTTCCTGCCCTCGTCGTCAAGCTCGACGCCCATGCCTGAAGCTTCGGTCATCGCCGCTGGCCCTGGTGCTCCCAACAAGGACGGCCAGGTAGTGCCCACTAGCGTGAAGCCCGGAGACAAGGTGCTGCTGCCATCGTGGGGTGGCAACCAAATTAAGGTGGGCGACGAAGAATACCTCTTGATCCGCGACTCGGAAATCCTGGCCAAAATCCAGGAGTAAGCATATTGATGGATTGTAGTACTGCATCTACGGGTATATCCTACACGTGTCATGTGCTTGTTTGTACGTAGATCATGTCTGTGCATCACACGGAAATGGGCTTGATTTTAAAGTGCATCGAGATGAGACTAAACACCAGACACTGACGTAAGTCGATCAAATATACAGGTCGCACGTACCTTGAGATCTTGTACCAAGTAGTACATCACACGCAACCCCTCGGGGTCCTCGCTGTCTTGCACCTCGATAAGAGATCCAAGCTTGGCAGTCTCGAAAGAGATGTGTTCTTTACCCAGCCGGATCTCGAGTTCTTGTCGTCCGTTCGCATTCCTTTTCGGCCATGTCGTGTCATCTTCCCTGCACGTGTCAGCCGTAGTAACGTACTTGAGAATTTCACTGCTTTCCACTATGGAACGCAGCTGATCCGTCATAAGTGGACTAATCCACACTACTGTGAGTGCGTCAAGACATACTCTCTTTGCGAATCAACGAATCGTTGCGGTAGTTGCTATTGTTCGCATATCGCAAGCGCCCGCGGTCGTACTCAAATTCAAGAAACTCGTGACCATGTCGTCCTTTATGCCCCGTACTGAGCGTGTAAGAGATAAACACGTACTAGTATCGCACGTAAAACTCCGACATGCCTCGATCAAGCAGACTGGCGAACGCGGAGCCTGCGTTCAGCCTGCAGTCACTGTACGTCTGCTGACTAATATTACACTGGGGCGTGTTTTCCTCCTCGTACCTGAAGACTTGGGCCCAGCTGACATTTAAGCGACGCACACTGAACAATTTAGTGAAGACGAAGCGGTCTTTTTGCGTCGCAAGCGAGAAAGAATTTGCCTCGTTATTCAAAAGCGACATGGGACGTCTGGATGTGGATGTCTCCTTGCGCAGGGCGGAGTCATTCGACGTACATGATCAGACCGGCACATGTGCTCTCGCGACGTCACACGTAGCGCGGCGTGAGTCAGGTGCTTCGGCATGTCGTGCGCGCCGGATGGCTCCGTGCGCGGAAGAAGCGAGCTGGTCTCGTGATGCTCTGTCAATGAGCGCGCCTTCCCACCTATCGACTCAGCTACCTGATGCATTGGCTATGAATGCACTCGACTGTCCGCCGCCCTACTCTATGGTGGCACAAGAATCTACTCATTGTCATACATTATCGTCACGAGAGCCATTGGTACGCTCGTCTTCCGAGCCCGAGTTTTCCCATATCGACACGGATGCCGCATCAGTATCCTCGGGCGATCTGCTTCTTTCGGATGAGGACGAGGAATGCTTATATCATCGTCGCCGTAGGCGTACATTCTCTCAACAGACGCTTCACCAACATGATATGAATCGTATGAAATACAGGAACACAAAATCTCAGCCATCTTTCGTGGCAGCAGCAGCATCGTCCTCGGCCCACGGGGCACGCGAAAGTCTGTCAAGACACTATCGAGGGATTCTCTCTATGGTCCCATCGTTCCTCGCTTCCGACTCACCAATGTCTTCTGTGCCGCGTCCAACAGAGCAGGTTGAGCCTCTTGAGCCATTGCCTCTTGGCTTCGAGCTGTTGCTGCACTCTTTGCGCCTATTTGCAGTGGTACCTGGCTTGGTCGGTACCGTGTCCCTGCTACAACACTCATACCAGCAAGCCCTTAACTACCGATGGCTGCGCACCAATTTCATGTCGCTAACACCGAGTGCGATTGAATACTTTTTCTGCTCGCTCTGGAGTATATGCACAGCCTTTCATGCTTTGTCGCTCATGACGATGCTGTTACGACGCTGGCTTATTTATTACACATTGGTACCGTCGCTCATTCGCCTGATTACGTTCCAGTCGATTTGCTGGTCGCTCGTGCGCTGGGTCTTGTGGTGCTTTGGACCTTCCCAGCCGGCTGCGAGCTGGATCGTGATATCGACATTTACGTCCTTTTTCGAAATTCTGGCTCGCTGGATCACGAGTAATATCACGGATGTGGACTTGCCGTCGTCGAATGATGGTGTGTACTCTGACGTGAACGAGACGGGGGTCTCGGACGCTGAGGGACTGCATTCGGATCAGGAAGATCTGTACCACCTGCTGCACTCGCGGCCCTGGCGCCTGAGCCGCTCTGAGCGGTTCCGACTGTATCGTGAGGGTGGTGTGCGGGTGATTCGTGCCCTGACAGGTGCGCCCGATGATGGTGTCACGAGTGAATCGGACACTGAGTTGCCTGGCAAGCCAGAAGCGAACCAAGGGTCTTCGGTGCCAGGCGCACAGGCGTCAACTTCTTCGCCGCATACGCTCTTGTCGCAAGTTGATATGGAGCGCTGGCATCGACGACTTGATGAGCGGCGACGGCAACGAAAGCAGCGGCGCCGTTATCGGCCGCGTAAGCAAAAGACACGCATGTCAGCCTTTTTCCAAAATTACCGCGCGGCTCGGATCCATTCCCGCCGTGTCTTTCATTGGAACGTGGCTGTCTGGCGCAATGTTGTCCCCATCGGCATTTTGGGCTACGTCACTCTGTGGGTATTTCTCATTGAGTTTACCATTACGCGCTTTCAGTCCAACTAGTCGTTCATTTATACTGGATACCCAACTTTCTCTACAAACCAGGCTGTTTCGGCCATGGACCCGAGTCGCTTATTTCACATGCTGGTCGTGATTCGTGAGCGTCGTCGTCATCGTCGTTATCGTTGCTGTCCCTCCCGCATGTACATGCGCCGCCCAGGTGCTTAGGCCAGTTTTCCATATCGACCAACGCACGAATTTTGGGCATATAGTCGCTGTCGCAAATATCGATCTTCTCGACAGTCTGCGTCGGGAGCCATCCTTTGATGCATGACCACACTGTCGTAAAGAGCATCGGGGCATTGATGATCTGAACGCGCCCCGACAGCTCGGGGAAGTTGTTATCGAGAATGCCGAGCAGCTCTTGCAGCTTGTTCTTCATAGACCAAAACGTGCTGAGGCCTAGTCCCTGCACATTCAGAATCATCAAGTTGTCGTCAACGGTGCGGCCTGCAGACGCCGTACATGCCAGGTAGCGCTCTCGAACGGCATGCTCCAATGTCACGGCGAAGTTCTGTACAATGCGATCGGCGGTCGTCACAGAAAACACCTTTTCTGTATCAAGACCGGACAGGTCTTGGATGAAGATCGGGCGACCTATGCGGTCGGTCTTGTGAAAATACATACGCCACCCATAGCGGGCGACTTGGGCGCGCTCGGTAAAGGAGAATTCCTCGTACAGGCGGTCCATATCAATTTTCTTGCGCCACTCTTCTGTGCGTACATACATGTCCATCGCAGCCTTTTTGTCAAAATTCCGCGCACGCAAAAAGCGGAGAAGCTGTGTCGTTTGGTATGGTGGCGCATTCTCTAGCGAGATAATCTTGTTCTCAACAAGCTCTTTGGTAAATGCATCAAGAATCTGCTGCTGCTGCTCGGTCAAGTTGCCCTCATGCCCCTGTGCCACCGATGGTGCCGGTGTGGACGCGTCAACACATCGCGCTGACGGCCGTCGCGAGCTCTTACTGTTCGCGGACGGCGGGGCAGAGGGCGACTTGAAGAAGGCACCACCAAATATAGCGGGAAGACTCCGGCGCGTCAAGGGCGGCGCAGCGCTAGGAGTGTCAGATGGCTTGAGCGTCTTTGCAGAGCCCGCATTCTCTTCGACTTTGCCGGAATCTTCGGGCGTGCGCTGTGCTTGTGACATCCAGTGGGGACAAGAACCACGATGCACGGTCCGCCCACGCCGCGGAACGTCCGTATTCTTATGTATCACGTGCGTGTTGGCTGTGTTCTCGCCTCGGCCACCCGTTTTGCTTCGTCCGGGTGGAGGAGCGTGTCTTGCTGCGCTGCTCCACGTCCTTTTGGTGCTGCGCGAGTCGATGCAGCATGCAGCCACACACCGCGCCCAGGGATTGCCTCTCGAAGTAGTGTTTCTTGTTGTATGGCAGCTTCATATGCCTGCGGCGGATGGCGACGCGACCAGCATTCAGACGCTGGTGCGTCTGAGTGCCGTATCGAACGTCGTGCGACATTGGGCGCTGCACGCGCTGTATGATACTCTCTATTTGCCCCGGCACGTACGCGATTTCCGTAAGTGGTATGCACGTATGCGTGCGGCCAAGCCGCCCTTTCCATGCGTTGGCTACGTCCGCGCCCTCTTTGTCGGAATGGACGACATCACGCGGCTTACGCAGAGCTCAGCGGGTTGGGAGGCTGAGCTGCTCCGTCTTCTGCACTACTGTGGCTCAACCATCGAGCATCTCTCGCTGTGGCAGACCGAGTCGCGTGCTCTTCTGCGCGACGCCGCCCAGGTGAGTGGCTCCCATGCACGCGCTGCATGGGCAGTGGGAGAACACATTCTCGATGATACCCCCGAGGAGCTTGAGCGCGACGAGTCTGACGACATGCCGCAGTGGCTTCGTGACGAACTTGCTCAGCTGCCAGCCGAGCACGTCGCCCGGCAGCACATGGCGCATTTTCCCTTTGTCCCACGCGCCCCACCCAAGCCGCCAGCCTGGCTGGCACGACCCAAGCCGCGCTTGTGCACGCCTCGTTTCCTCAGCTTGGTGCTCTACTATCCCTTTTTCGAGAATGAGCGCCCCGAGTTGTTTGCCCGCATGGTCCTTTGGTCGCGCGTGGAGGAACTGGATGTATACCTGTCCATGGAACCACGAAAATCGCTGCATCTGCTCGCATGCCTCGTCCATACGCCCACATGGCGCCTGCGTGTGTCGAGTGCACATGCAACACTGGCCATCGAGACGCAGAACGCTGCGTGGCCGAATGCCTGTGGGATTCTTGCGGCACTCCTCCGCCATGCTCACCTCGAGGAAGCCCTCCTGAACGAGATGCGTGGCCATGGCGTTGCCAACGCGGACCTCTTTGAGAACGCATGTTTCCGTGAGTTGGGATGCTTGCGGCACGTCCGCCTCAACCTCACGCAAAAGAACCAGGCCGTTTGGGGCAAGCTTCGGCACCGGCTGTGGGACTTTCGCGAGCGTGCGCAGTTTCGTAGACAAGGTGCGTGGTCCGAGGTACTACGGCCTACATAAGCGAGCTCGCAATCTGGCTCAATGCGGCGCCCTGCTCAGGGTAGTCGCGGATAAACTGGAGCTGTGCTCGCGATGCATATTCGTAGGTGATGGCGTTGACCAGCTCGGGCTCCGTGCGTGCAATATCGGCCGACTTGCGGAAGTACTCAATGGCCTCCGGGATCTTGCTCTGCTGCAGGCTCAGCTGAGCAAGCGTGGCGATCGCCACGTCGCAGTCAGGGTCGATGCGCAGAGCGTCTCGGCACAGCTGCTCCGCACCTGTCAAGTCCTGCTTCCACTGGAAGAGCACGAGCGCTTTGTTGATCATCGGCAGAACGTTCTTGCCCTTTGGCTTGGCCTGCTCCAGGGCAATACTCTTGTCAAAGTTGGCGACCGCATCCTCGTGGCGCTGCTGGTCCAGCATGAGCTCACCAAAGTAGTTGTAAGACTCGGACGAGTCAGAGAACTTCTTCAGGATACGGCAAAACTCGGCTGTGCTGCGCGCGATATTACCGAGCTTGTAGCTCGCCACGGCATGCTGCACCTGCGAAAAGATAAACGTATCGTCCAGCGACGTGGACTTGCTGTAGTCGCTCATGGCCGCCTCAAACTCGCCCAGGATGAAGTGCACTTGGCCGCGGTGGTAGTAAATGTCGGCGTCGTCAGCGTTCAGCGCCACGGCCCGGTCAAAGTCGGCCATGGCCGCGTCCTTGTCGCCCAGCTCGACGTGCACGCTCGCCTTCTTGACCCAGGTCTGCACGTTCTCTGGACACAGCTCTATACTGCGGTCCAGGTCCTCCAGCGCACGCTTGGCTTCGCCCATCACAAACATGTACGTGCCGTGCATGTTGAGGGCGGCCGCTTCGAGCTCCTTGGTCGACAGTCCCTGCTGCAGTGCCTCCTGGAAGAGCGACAGCGAGTGTGCGTAGTCCTGCGCCTCCAGAGCCTCAAACGCGCGCTTCAGCGTCTGGTCGCCCTGCGGTGCGTCATCACCAATGCTGGGCGCTGGCTTGGGGCGGAAAGCATCCAGGTACGCCTTCACAAACGTAGGGCTCGGCAGACGCGGCTCACGCTTGCTCAGAATCATCTTGGCCTTGCCTGAAGCCAGCTTCCTCAACACGCGCTCGACACTCGCGGTCGCATTCACATCGCGGAACTGGCCGAGGATCGCGACGGCCGTAAAGTCAGAGAGACTCTGTTCAAGACGCTCACGAGCACGGTCGCCCTCAGCGCCGTTGGCAGCGCTCTTTTCACCAAGCTGCTCGGTCGCCACAGCACGGCGATTGAGTGCCTTGATGTACGTTGGCTCGAGCTTGAGAGCTTCGTTGCAGTCGCTGATCACCTTGTCAGGCTGTCCGAGGTTGGCGTAGCACGCTGCACGGTTACTGTAAAACACGGCCGAGGGCATAAGAGACAGTGCCTTGGTATAATGCTGAATGGCCTCTTCATGCTTCTTGTCCGAGTACGCCTTGTTGCCCAGGCCCTTGAGGTATTGCGCGACAGACTCTTTGCGCTCCTGCGGCAAACGAGCCAGCTCAGCTTCGCTCAAGCGGGCGAGATGTTCATCACCAGCATCGTCGAGGATCGGTCCCTCCGTCGACGCCTTGCTCGACTTTTTCGCCTTCTTCGCACGCTTCTTCTTGGCAGCGCTACTGCTGCTCTTGCCGCTCGAAGAGGCCGTCGAAGAGCCGGGCGCCGACGTTCCTGTCACTGATGCCGAGCTTGTGAGGAAATACAGACCTGCAGCGCTTGCTACGGTTACCGTCGCAGCAAGCGCTACGGCAGCGAAGCGGTTGTCTTGCACCCACCGCGCCACACGGTTCGCCGTCGCATTCGATGCCATCGTGGATTGGGTCCAACCGTGCAACACTTAAGGTGGCGCCAGCTCAGAATCAAAAAGTCACGTGTGCATCGGCCACTCGGGCGGCGCCACTCGCAGGCGCCTGGCGAGTGTGTGAGCCTCGATCATGTCGGAGGAGACAGTGCCCAAGCCGGAGGTGGCGCCTGAGCAGCTGAATATCAAGGTGAAAGATGCTGAGGGAAATGAGGTGTTCTTCAAAGTCAAGCGCACGACCAAGCTTGCGAAGCTGAAACGCGCGTATGCCGAGCGCATGGGCAAGCCAGAGAATAGCGTCCGCTTCATTTTTGATGGTCAGCGCGTGGGCGACGAGGACACAGCCGAGTCGGTATGTATCATAACTCTGACCTTAGCTCGATATGAATGACCAAGACGAAATTGATGCGATGATCGAGCAGCTTGGCGGCTCTGCCCACGTCGTGCTCCTACGTACCTAGAAAATCTGTGATAATACTTGCTCCATGTCTTGCTTACGTTCGCCGTGACCTCCTGCCTGGCCCTGTGCACGCTGATCGCGCACGTCTCGGTATATGGGTGTGCGCTGTTGGAAAACGCGCGCCGGTGCACTAGGCGCCTCGTCACGGGCCTCGCGCTTGCGCTGGCGTCGAGAGCGCTCGACTTTTCGCAAATAGTCGCGCTGCTCGTGAGCGGACTGTGACAACTCCATACGTAGCCGCGCTGCATGCGACGCACGCTCGTGAGTCATTTGCTCCATGAGCATGGGCCATCGGAAACCCTTCAGATACTTCATCGTCCATATGTCGTCTTTCCAGCGATTGATCACACTCGCGCTGGAGGATCGCCGTGACGAGTGCGCAGCACCGCCCAATGCGCCAATCGGCTGTGCATTCAGCATCTCGGCTGTCGTCTTCGCCACGCGTTTCGACAAGAACTCGATCCAGCCCTCACTATAGCGCGATGTGCTTTTCTTGGATGCCGCATGTTGAGGCTGCAAGTAAATGCGCCCGACCTCGCCGAATTGCGAGAAAATATGCCGCACCTTGGCAGGTGTCATGCCAGGCGGAATCCGACTTAGGTAGATTATGCCGCGCTTTTGCTGCTTTTTTTTGTACGCTTCAAGCTCCTCAGTCGAAAGAACAGGGATAGGACGGTCCTCTGAGTGATCTTCCCTGACGTCCTGGGCGTCCCATGATGTCGTGGCAAAGCGCTCATCGGACGCCGCGGCAGCCGATGCCTCCTGGCTCATGGCAGGTATCGTGGAGGAGGAAGGAGGCCACGTGATGCCGTTTTTTTCTTGCCACACCCTCACGCCCCACTTTGGCTGTGGCTCTCGACGACGACCCACGACCGTCATGGCGCCCCTATCATTTTACGACGAAGTTGAGCTAGAAGATATGGAGTATGATGAGGACAAGCAACTGTTCCACTATCCATGCCCATGTGGCGACCGCTTTGAAATCTCGATTGCACAGCTCCGAGCAGAGGAAGATGTCGCGCGGTGTCCCAGCTGCACGCTCCTGATTCGTGTGATCTATGATCCGCTCGATTTCATGGACAGTGATGGCGCGAATCCACCGGCTGTCTCGCCGATGGTGTCGGCTGCTGCGTAATGATGTGATATCAGGCTGTTCTACAGCATCTACAGATACTCGCTACGCAGGTGCATAGCCTGGTGGATTCGTACCGGGCGCATGCTGCGATACCTTGGCACGCGCAATGGTGGTCGTGCCACTTTGGGTACGTTTTTCCGATGCCATGTGTCGCAGGAAAGCCGTATCGGTAAGCTCGTCCGACCCGCGCGCCGCACTTGCCTTGGACGCTGACATCGTCGACTGACTCTTGGGCAGGATCACATCCTCCACACTAAAGCTGGGACGCGAGAAGCCCGCGAGTTTCGGCGGCTCCGTGGCCGATGGCGACTTGGCCACGCTGCTCGCGACGGATGTTGGCTCGTGGAGCGGCGCTGACTCGCGCCATACAGTGTGGGACCGCGCCGATGGCTGCTGCGCTGCCAAGCCACCTGTGCTCAGGTTCCGCGATACGGGCTCCGTAGATACCAATCGGATCCGGGATGTTGGTACCGCCGGTGAAGCGTTGTTCAGCTTGCTACTCGTTGAGGAGAGCGATACAGGCATAGGATGCGAGGCTGGCATACTAGGCGTTTCGTCGTTCGTAGTGACTTCTTCGCCGTGGCAAGCCGGCCCTTCCCTCTGCGTGGACTCGACGGCGCGTGGCGCCTGGTCGAGGATCATGGGCGTCGCCGCGTCATGGACGAGGGGCTCAGCGGCTCGTTGCTCTACACGTGCTTCCTCAGCGGCGTGCAGAGGCTCCTGCTCGACATGGCGCGACACGCGCTCGTCAGGTGCCTGGTCGAAGAGCACATCAGCGGATCTCTCGACCGTGCCAGGCTCTGGCTCCTGGCGAGCCTCGGTCGGCTCCATCGCGGCCTGAGGAGGGAGCTCCTGTGGGGGCAGCTGTGCCTCGTGCGTTGATGTGGGAGCCCAAACGGATTCGACGGACGCTGGCCCGTCGCGAGAGGCCCATGTGCGATGATTGTCGCTGAAGCGTGTGAATGGATTCGTCGATGCGGGCATGGGCCTTGCAGGCTCAGCTGCTTTGAGCGTAGACTGTGGTGGCGACTCGGCGGCATCCTGGAACGCGGCATGGGTCGATTCAGTGATAGCCGCGTCATCGGTCGCTTGCAGGTACATGGCGCCAAGTGCGTCGTGGCGCAGAATCGGTTCTTCGGCTGAGAAGCCGAGTGGCTCAGCGTCCGTACGTGCTTGGGCCTCAGCGTCCGTCTCTTCGGCAATGTCACCCAGCACGTATTCGTCGCCAGCGCGGTCCATCCGGGGCTGCGGCACGCTCATCTCAGCAGAGGGAAGGGGCGGCGTTTCCAGCTGGCTGTGTGCATCGTCAAACATGTCAGGGCTGTCTGGCGATGCGACGTGCGAGCCCACAGAGCTGGTGGGCCGCCCGGACGCCACGGGTGACAGGGTCCATGACATCGCAGGCTCTGCGTCGCGAGGACTCGTACGACTCGGCCTGCGCGTGACAGAAGACGCCCATGGGTTGGGCATGGACGAGGCAGGGCTTGTGTGGGACGTCGTGAATGAAGCGGGCTCGACAATCGGAGGCGACGACATGGCGCCAGGCACAGCCGGCGGCAGCTTGGCAGACGCACCACGAGGGACGTGCGCCGCATGATCGATGTGAGCGACACTCGGTTCCTGCACGACGGGAGGCTCCTGCGTGACGGGAGTGACTTGCGCGACCAGAGGCTTGTGAAGCACGGGTGTCTGTGCCTCATGAGGCTCGTGCGACGCGAAAAGATCCTGCGTCTCCTGGAGCTCATCGACGACGGTGTCATGCAGCGGCACGGTAGGCACGTTTGCGTGCGTGAGCGAGGGAACCTGCTGTGCATCGGGCGCGTCAGACGTCGGTTGACCCGGCCGGCTCTCTTGCGCATCGGCTTCGAGTGTGTCGGCGGGCGTGGCATTCATGGCGGCCATCTGCTCAGGTGTAATTGCAGGCGTCTGCTTGCGTGGGATCATCATCGTCGCTGGGCGCCGTTCCTCGGACAACCGCTGCATATCCGGCGACGGCATGACGGGCGAGCTGTGTCGAGAGCGCGGCTGAGAAAATGGGCCGTGATCGACCACCGACGGCGAGTACGTCGAGATGGGCTCAGGCGGCGCCAGCGCGTCAGCGGCCGGCGAAGAAGCCGCGGGCGCTGTCGCTAGAGGCGGTGCGTCTCCACGAATGGGCGGCTGCTCGACCGCCGAGGACGTGCGTGTCTCGTCCGGCGAAGAGGGATGCATGCCGCGCATGCTCTTTCGTCCACGCAAGATCCACTGCGATGAGCGCTTGCGGATCGTATGGGCCAGGCCAGGCTTGTCCTGGGGTGGACTCGCCCTACCATCTAGTGGTGGCGAGTGGAAGATGGGACTCCAGAGTGAGCGCGGACTCGTGCCATCCTGCTGACGGCGTGGCGAGCCCATGGACGAGAGGATGCGACGCAGCTTGCCCATCTTGGGCCGATCACCAGGTGCGGCTTCTGGCGCGGGCGCTTTGGGTGCCGGCCGCGAAGGAAGCTCGGCTCGCTTGGGTGGTGTCGGCGGCGGTCGCTCGTTCTGCCACGGAGCGCCTACGGGGGGCTCAGACAGCTGCCGTGCCTGAGAGCCTTGGGCCGATGTGGGAGTCGGATGCTCCGCAGGGCCGGCGTGACGATGCGTCTGGTTTGCAAGAGAGGCCTGGCCGCGCTCATAGGTGGCTGGCTCGGGCTGCGCGGGTACCTGCCCGCCTGCCTGCCTTGCTCCAGCAGCGCCTGCCCCGCCAAGCGCTAGTGGCTGGGACGCTTCGATGGGGCCAGCCTCGTCATACTTTGACGGCTGAGGCGCTTCGATGGGGCCCGCCTTGCCATGCTCTAGCGCCTCAGACGCTTCAATAGCGCTCGCCTCGTCGCGTTGCGGCGGCTTAGGCGTCGGGAACGACGTGGGCACCGCGTCCGCGTCAGATGTGAAATGAAACTCGACCGAGACGGTCGACTCAGGCGCCTGGCCAGCACGCACCATGCGGAACTGATTGAGCTTGCGCAGCATGGGAATCGAGTGCCGACGTGTGCGGCCCATTTGATCGAGCGTATCGCGGTACGACTGCGGGACGACTTCTTCCAGCACGTACCACGCCGGGCTATCCCCAGTCAGCTGCAGCACAGCAAACGACGCATCGCGGTGCACACGCTCATCGCGGTTGCTCCAGCCATTGCCGACGAGGTAGTCGGCCCACACCTCGGGGAAGAGCTCGTCCATGACCGTATCGGCCAACAATGGCTCGGTCGTGTACGGGAACGGAAGCTCTTCGCCCTGGAAGATGTGCGAGCTACTGCGGGGCATGCCGCCTTCATGCTGGACGAGAACGGGCGCTTGCTCCGAAGGCTCATCGAGACGCATCACCCAGTCCCACTGCGTGTTGTCGTCGGCATTCTGGTGAAAGCCGCGCTCTTCAAACTGGAACCACGGCACACTCTCAGGGCGCTGCATGCGCTGCCGGCGATCACTCTCTCGCAGATCAAAAGAAAGGAACGTCGTGTCGAGATCATCAAAGCCCTCAAACGAGAACTCATTCCACCGCTGCATGAGCGTCGACACGTAGCTGTCCGCGAGCTCAGTAGGCACCTCAGACCGCGGTCGTCGCGCACGGTACGGCACGATATTCAGCATCTTGCACGTGTCGTGCGCAAAGTCAAAGCCCTCCAGCACATCAGGCCATGCACGGCGATCCATGAGGTCGTGCGAGTATTCACGGACGTGGTGCGCCACATATGTCGCGGGCACCGTTCGAACGGCACCCGACGCCGCATCAAGATCAGGCGACAGCATGCGTGGATAGTCGTCCACCAAGCGCAGGAGACGGCGGGGCAGGTACGTCCGGGCCTTGGCCATCGAGACGTGGTACCGCATGAACGCCAGCAAGATGTGCTCCGTCGCATTCGACGCGCGCACAAAGGCTGCATACGTTTCCGCAAAGCTAGCGTCCTCAGGCGCGCCAAACAGCAGCATGCCAAAGTACCGCCCGACCTTGCTGGGCGTCATATGATTCTGGGCGCTGTGCGTCGCCACAAGCGCCAAAAAGTCCATGACCGCGTCCAGCAGACGCGCCGTACGCTTCTCGAGACGCTGGATCAGCAAGAGGTACGACAGCGTCGAGAACCCATCCTTGCCTTCCTGCGCCCGCCAGCTGGTATACGTCATCCACGGCACGAAGCCATGCTCCTGGCGCATCACGAGCGTCTCACTACCCGATCGCACGGCTGTCACCGTGCCGATGCGGGCCAGGACCCACTTGAGAAGCGCCACGAGGCTGTGCACATTCGCAAACTGCAGCTCTTCATCAAAGGCTTTGTCGGCCTCGGCGGTCGGAGAGCGCAACGTCGCGACCACGGCGCGAATCAGACGACGCGTCTCGGATGCAGACAGGTCTACGGCCATCGAGCTCAGAAGCTGCGGCACATCCACACCCAGCGCACGAATCCGTGCCGTGATCCGCATCACATACGCCGTTGCGACCTCCATATCCAGCAGCTCGTCCCATGCCTCGCCCGTGTAGCCATACACCACCGAAGAATGCCGAAGCGCCTCAGGCACGGAGCGCCCTGGAATACCGCGGTCTGGCACCGCTGCCGCACGGCCGAATGTCGGAGGACGCTCCGTAGAAGCAGGGGCTTCAGCGCGGGGCTCAGGCGCTGACATACGAGGTTCAGGCGCGGGCTGCTTCGCAGGCACGTCGCGATGCTCAGAGGGCTCGTGCGTCCACGTTTGACGAGCTTCAGTCTCGGGCGACGTGATCGTCACGGGTGGCACAGAACGCGTCACCGTCGCGGTCGGGTACCCAAGCGGCGGCGAGTTCCCAGACACATACGCACCTTTCACAGCGGGCGCAGCGCCATGCGGCGTTGAGCGAGACGTGCGTGAAGTGCGCGAAATACTGGCTGTGCGAGGCACAGATGCTGGTGGCACCACCTTGGCAGGCGGTTCAGGGCGCGGGAGCTCTACTGCATCCTCCTTGAGCGAGCGCGGTGCGTGTCGAATCCCATCCGAAGCAGGCGTCTCCGCCTGCGAAGGCCTTGCATAATCGGAAAGCTCGATCGGAATCGAGCGTTGGGCCGTCTGAGTGGGGGCCTCGGTTATAGACAGCGTCGAGGTCATCGCTTCGTCCTGTACGGGTTCCACGGGCTGTTGACGAGCCGGCGTCGCCGATGAAATGATCCGCACATGGGACGTACTCTGCACGATATCTTCGCGCTTGGAAGAAAAGGGCGAGCGGCCGTTCGATGCAGGAAGCGGTGCATGCACGTCCCAATGCATGACATCGTTCAGCACAGCACTCACATTAGGCTCGTCGGACACGCCATGAGGGGCCTCGTTGGCACGCTCCTGCTCGGGCGATATGTACAGACCCAGGCCTGATGAGGGCTGAACAGGCAGCGTCGACCTCGCCGGCATCGATGAGTGCGTCCTCTGTGCAGCCGGCTCGGTGTCAGCGTCGCGCACCTCTGGCGAGGACAGAGATGCAGGGCTCATCGAAGCCGAGCTGCTTCGCCCATGTTGGGCGATCCATTTGAGGGCCGGCGATCCGGACGTATACAGCCGCTGGCCGCTACGCCCTGAGCTGGTCGACCCCTGCGTCGCACTCGGCATTTGGCGAAACACCAAAACCCACGTAGGCGATTCGACCTCTTTCCAGTGCCAGGGCCGCGTGCATCACCGAGTCCAGCGCGGTGTGCTGGAGCCAATCAAACAACGTATATGCAGCAAAGGCTGCGCCCCCGTCACATGCTTCCACAGCTCGGTTGTGTTGGTCTACACAGCCGCACCCACCACGTGTCTATCTAATACAATGCTACGCGGCACGGCCGCCGTGGGCGTTGCAGGGCGTCGCGGACTGCGCGCTGGCCCAGTAGCATCAGTAAGGCAGTGCATGTTTCTGGCGTTTCGAGCACGGTACGCTGCTTCGCGTCCCGCCAGGTGTAGTCAATGACAAGGGCCTGTGTGTGCTCGAGACGCAGTGAGCCGCGCTCCATAAGACTCTGTAGACGGTGCGGCGTGCCGACACACAGTGGCGCGACGTGTGCACATAGCCATGCATCCTGCTCCTCGACCTTGAAATGGCGCGCGAAGAGCTTGCCCACATGGGTCGTTTTCGGGTTCGGCAGAAGCACTCGCAACACACGCGCGATGTCAGCGGCGCGCTGTGCATTTCCCGCCACCACAAGGACGTGCGGTGCACCGCACTCACTGGATAGCGTGTCAGGCAGTGGAAAAAATTGCCGCACAAATGCAGGCATGTGCTCGAGCGTACGTTCCCGCTCAAACGTGTATGTCTCGGCCATGCATGCGGCAGGCACACCTGTCTCTTGAAGCTCAAGATCGCTCAGCTTGGGAAACGCTTTGCGTTGCGTCGTGCGCAAAAAGTCTGCTTGGATGTCGGACGGCTGCTGCGCCACCGTCAGCGCCGCTTCGGACTGCTCCTGTCGTACCGCCGCCTTTTTTCGGCGTTGCGTTTTGGCATGCTCGCGACGCTTGCGCTTTTTCTGCGTGGCTGCATCTACAGCATCCGGTACCGCAAGTGCTTGTTCATCGTCGGACTGGGCGATCAGATGCTCGTCCAGCAAGAGCCCATCGTCCAAGTCGTCGCCCATGAGGCGCTTGGATCAGGGGGCGGCACTTTTTTTATGGCTTACGTCATCAGTTCAGGGCGCTCCTATCTCGTGCTCCTGGCACGACGCGTTCCAACGCTTCTCTCTGTCTCCTAGCGCTATGGTTCGGCGAAGCGCATCGAGCAAATTCCCTATTGCGCGCATCAAGCGCATTATGCAGGCGGACGAAGATGTGGGCAAGGTCGCACAAGCGACGCCTGTGGTCATTTGTACGTGTGGTCGACTGACTTGGCAGCCAAAGCGCTCGAGCTGTTTATTCAGGACATTGTCGAGACAGCGGTCGAGCAGACGCGCAAGACTGGCGGCAAACGCGTTGCGCCGTATCATTTGTACGTAGGCACAGCTAACCTCAGGAAACGCGCCGCTCTCATGACCGAAACCTTTGACTTTTTACGTGACATACTCGAAAAGGTGCCAGATCCGCTCGAGTCTGCCACGCCCCGTGGTACGAAGCGACGCAAGACAGCGAAAGCTACGACGGAGGAGGATCCTGTGCAGATCAAGGTGCCGAAATCTGAAGAAAACGCCCCAACCGTACCAGAGGACGACGAGGAAGAACATGTGCCCGTGTCCAAGTATGATCCCGTCCACGATGCATGCGTCGCCGTGCCTGAACCCGAGCAGGAACCCGAGCAGGAACCCGAGCAGGAACCCAAGCAGGAACCCAAGCAGGAACCCAAGCAGGAACTTGAGCAGGAGCCCGAACAGGAACCCAAGCAGGAGCTTAAGCAGGAGCCCGAACAGGAACCCGAACAAGAACCCGAACAAGAACAAGAACCCAAGCAGGAAGAGAAGGACCTCGCATAACCTGTACTATAGACGACATAGCACGCCACGGCGCTCCAACCCCATGGGCCTGTCTACTTGGCAGAGCGGCGCCGGTGGCACGCTGCGTGAGCTTACAAACGCTGACAAACATTTGGGAGCCCGTCAAACGGGGCCACCGAAGTCGAATTTTTTTTTTGTCAGTGGCGCCAGCAAAAATCCGTGCTGGCCTTTTTTGCGCTTCACCACTGACTGTGTAGGCGGCGGTTGGCGAACGACATTCGTGACACGTCCGTTGACGACGACGTTTGTGGCGTGCATCCAACAAGGAACATGTCCCGCGAAAGTATGTCGGTATCAGGTCAGGCTCCGACGGCGCCTACGGGCATTTCGCCCTCGCTGCGGAATGCCCTAGCCGACAGTGTGCCTTCCCGTGCTCCATCGCCTGCCCCACCTGTGACACTAGCTCCTGTGGGTCATGAACATGCGCCCAGGATGGTTTTGGAGCTTGCAGACAAGACCGAGCTCCAGGGCATCAGCTTCGGTGCCGAGGGCAAGAGCGTCTCGGGTGAATGTGTGTTCCAGACAGGTATGGTGGGCTATGTCGAGTCGCTGACGGATCCGTCGTACGAGGGACAGATTCTCGTGCTGACGTATCCGCTCGTTGGCAACTACGGTGTGCCTGCGCGCCCTGCCTCGGACGATGAGGTGCCGAAGCTCAAGGCGCCGTTTGAGTCCTCGCGGATCCATGTGGCAGCGCTCGTGGTCGCCTATTACAGCCACGACTTTAGCCACTATCTTGCGGCTTCAGGCCTGAGCGACTGGCTCAAGGAGCAGGGCGTCCCAGCCGTCTACGGCATCGACACCCGCGCTCTGACGAAGCGCATCCGCACGAAGGGAAGTATGCTGGGTCGGCTGCTCGCCCTGCAGCCACATGCCCCTATGGATGAGAACAACTGGCGCCAGCGCATGATCGACGTGCCTTGGCACGATCCGAACGGCGAAAACCTCGTGGCGCGTGTGTCGCGCAAGACGCCGATGCTCTTTACGCCACAGGACACGCAGTCCGCCGGTCTGCGCGAGGCGAACGAACCTACACTCATGCATGCCAGCGGCCGTCCGATCCGGATCATGGCGCTGGATCTCGGCATGAAGCGGAACCAAATTCGGTGCTTCACGTCACGTGGCGTGGAACTCAAAGTCGTGCCTTTTGACCATGATATCCTGTCGGAGACCGAGCCGTATGACGGTCTGTTCCTCTCGAATGGTCCTGGTGATCCCACACACTGCATGTCGACGGTCGAGCGCGTCCGTGCACTGATCTCGCGGAAGACGGATGTGATCCCTGTGTTTGGTATCTGTCTCGGTCACCAGATCCTGGCCCTGGCTGCGGGCGCTCGCACGACCAAGATGAAGTACGGCAACCGTGGCCAAAACATTCCCTGCTCGGACCAGCTCTCGGGTCGCTGTTATATTACGTCGCAGAACCACGGCTATGCTGTCGATGCCGCGTCTCTGCCGGCCGACTGGGCTGAGCTGTTTGTGAATGCGAATGACCACAGCAACGAGGGTATCTACTGCCAGACGGCGCCGTTTTTCAGTGTGCAGTTCCATCCAGAGAGCACGCCGGGTCCGCGCGACACCGAGTTCCTGTTTGATGTGTTTGTGCGCTCGGTGGTGGACCACGCTGCGATTCGGGGTCCGCAGACGGGTGGTCCTGTGGCGTTCCCTGGTGGTCGTCGTGAGGAGCATGAGGCGCGCTTCCAGCGTCTGCGTCCCAAAAAGGTGCTGGTGCTGGGCAGTGGTGGTCTGAGCATCGGCCAGGCCGGTGAGTTTGACTACAGTGGCTCGCAGGCGATCAAGGCCCTCAAGGAGGAGGGCATTTACACGGTCCTGATCAACCCGAACATCGCGACGATCCAGACGTCGACGGGTCTTGCCGACAAGGTGTACTTTTTGCCCGTGACGCCTGAGTTCGTGCTCAAGGTGCTGCAGCACGAGCGTCCGGATGGTATTTACTGCACGTTCGGTGGTCAGACGGCCCTGAACGTCGGTATCCAGCTGAATGACGAGTTTGAGAAGCTGGGCGTCAAGAACCTCGGCACGCCGATCGAGACGATCCTCAAGACCGAGGACCGCGACCTGTTTGCCCAGGCGATGGAAGAGATCAACGAGCACTGTGCGCCGAGTGCGAGTGCGAACAACTGGGACGAGGCTCTGCAGGCTGCGCGCTCGATCGGCTTCCCGGTGATTGTGCGGGCGGCCTTTGCCCTCGGTGGTCTGGGCTCGGGCTTTGCGAAGGACGAGGACGAGCTGCGCCAACTGTGCAACACGGCCTTTGCCAACAGCCCGCAGGTGCTGGTCGAGAAGAGTATGCGTGGCTGGAAGGAAATTGAGTACGAGGTCGTGCGTGACTGCCGCGACAATTGCATTACGGTGTGCAATATGGAGAACTTGGACCCGCTGGGTGTGCACACGGGCGACTCGATTGTCGTGGCGCCGAGCCAGACGCTCTCTGACGAAGACTTCCACATGCTGCGCACGACGGCCGTGAATGTGATCCGCCACCTCGGCGTGGTCGGTGAGTGCAACATTCAGTATGCGCTGAACCCGCACTCGCGTGAATACTGCATCATTGAGGTGAATGCGCGTCTGTCGCGCTCGTCGGCGCTCGCGTCCAAGGCGACGGGCTACCCGCTGGCGTTTGTCGCGGCGAAGCTCGGTCTCAACATCCCGCTGAACGAGCTGCGCAACTCGGTGACGCGCGAGACGTGTGCGTGCTTTGAGCCGAGTCTCGACTATGTGGTGACCAAGATTCCGCGCTGGGATCTGCGCAAGTTTATGCGCGTGAGCTCCAAGCTCGGCAGCAGCATGAAGAGTGTCGGTGAGGTCATGGCGATTGGCCGCACGCTGGAAGAGAGTCTGCAAAAGGCCATTCGCTCGGTCGATCCCTCGTTCGCCGGCTTTAGCCAGAACGATTTGGTGGACGACGCGGAGATTGAGGAGGAGCTGGCGTCTCCGACGGACCGCCGCATCTTTGCCTTGGCGAATGCGCTCTCGAACGGCATGAGTATCGAGCGCATCCACGAGCTGAGCAGCATTGACCGCTGGTTCCTCAGCAAGCTGGCGGGCATCATCGCGACGGCGAAGGCCATGGAGCGCAGTGGCGCCGCGCAGATCCCGGCGGACCTGCTGCGCCATGCGAAGCAGCTCGGCTTCTCGGACCACCAGATTGCGCGCTACTCGGCGAGCACGGAGCTCGCTGTGCGCCGCCGCCGCCAGGAGCTGGGCATCATGCCGTTTGTGAAGCAGATCGACACGGTCGCGGCCGAGTTCCCAGCGCACACGAACTACCTGTACACGACGTACAACGCGGTGGAGCACGACGTGAGCTTTGACGACCAGGGCGTGATGGTGCTCGGCTCGGGTGTCTACCGCATCGGCTCGTCGGTCGAGTTCGACTGGTGCGCCGTGCGTGCGATTCGCACGCTGCGTGCGAAGGGCTTCAAGGCGGTCATGGTCAACTACAACCCCGAGACGGTGTCGACGGACTATGACGAGGCGGACCGCCTGTACTTTGAGAACATCTCGCTCGAGACTGTGCTGGACATTTACGAGATGGAACAGAGCGCGGGCGTGATCATCTCGATGGGCGGCCAGGTGCCGAACAACATTGCGCTGCCGCTGCACCGCCAGGGCGTCAAGGTGCTCGGCACGTCGCCCGAGATGATCGACAACGCCGAGAACCGCTACAAGTTCTCGCGCATGCTCGACCGCCTCGGCGTCGACCAGCCGATGTGGAAGGAGCTCTCGTCGCTCGAGGACGCCCACAGCGCGTGTGCGCGCTTCGGCTACCCGGTGCTGGTGCGCCCGTCGTACGTGCTCAGTGGTGCGGCGATGAACGTCGTCTACTCGCCCGAGGACCTCAGCAGCTACCTGTCGCAGGCGACGGCCGTGAACCGCGAGCACCCGGTCGTGATCACCAAGTACCTCGAGGGCGCGAAGGAGATTGAGATGGACGCCGTCGCGAAGGACGGCAAGCTGGTCATGCACTACATCTCGGAGCACGTCGAGAACGCCGGCGTCCACTCGGGCGACGCGACGCTCATTATGCCGCCGCAGGACCTCGAGGCCGCGACGGTGCGCCGCATCGAGCATGCCACGAGCATGATCGTGGCGGCGCTCAACGTGACGGGCCCGTGCAACATCCAGTTCATCGCGAAGAACAACGAGATCAAGGTGATCGAGTGCAATGTGCGTGCCGCCCGCTCGTTCCCCTTCGTGTCGAAGGTCACGGGCGTCGACGCGATCGAGATGGCGACGTGCGCGATGATGGGCCTGGACTTGCAGGCGTATCCCCCGGTCGACATGCCGCGCGACTACGTCGGCATCAAGGTGCCGCAGTTCTCGTTCTCGCGCCTTGGCGGCGCCGACCCGATCTTGGGCGTCGAGATGGCGTCGACGGGTGAGGTCGCGTGCTTCGGGCGCAACAAGTACGAGGCGTACCTGCGCGCGCTCCTCGCCAGTGGCATGCGCATGCCGACAAACAACGTGCTCCTGAGCATCGGCCCGTACAGCGAGAAGCAGGAGCTCCTGCCGTCCGTGCGCACGCTCCACCAGCTCGGCTTCACGCTGTACGGCTCGTCCGGCACGGCCGACTTTTACTCCGAGAACGGCATCCCCGTCATCCACCTCGAGGCGCTGCCCGAGGACGAGGACTGGCGCGGCGAGCAGGGCAACAAGGCGTCGTACTCGCTGCTCACGCACCTCACGCAGGGCCGCAGCTCCCTGTTCATCTCGCTGCCGAGCAAGAACAAGTACCGCCGCCCGTCGTCGTTCACGTCCATGGGCTACCGCGCGCGCCGCCTCGCCATCGACCGCTCGATCCCTCTCGTGACGAACGTCAAGAACGCCAAGCTCTTTGTCGAGGCCCTCGCCGTCCACCGCCGCCAGGGCAACGAGTTCCATCTCTTGCCCGTCGACGCCAAGACGTCGCATGTCACGTGCTCGTTCCCCGGCCTCGTGCAGCTCCAGGCCGTCGTGCCGGCGCTCACGAAGGACGCCGTGGCCGCGTATACGCGCGCGGCCGCGCGCGGTGGGTTCGCGTCGATCGTATTTGCGCCTCTTGGTGCGCAGAGCGCGATCGTCGACGACGCGTCGCTGTCGGCCGCCGAGGCGGCGCTTGACGGCTCGTGTGCGATTGACGCGTCGCTCACGCTGCTCGCGACGCCCGAGCATGTCGACGAGCTGCCTGCGCTCGCTGCGCGTGTGCGCGCCTTGTACGTGTCGTACGCGGGCGAGGCGCAAGTGCACAGCGCGCGCACGGCGAACGTCGCTGCGTACTTTGCGCACTGGCCCGAGGACAAGCTTATCATCACCGACGCGCACGGCGCGCATCTCGCGTCGGCGCTGCTCTTCGCGAGTCTGCATCGCCGTGCGCTCCACGTCACGAACGTGCGCACGCGCGACGACGTGCAGCTCATTGCGCTCTCGAAGAAGCAGGGCCTGCGTGTGACGTGCGACGTCGCCGTGTACGCCCTCTTCTTCTCGAGCGACATGTACCCGATGGCCTCGTGCCTGCCGTCGTCGAGCGACCAGGCCGCGCTCTGGGAGCACCTCGAGCACGTGGACGCACTCTCGGTCCACACGGTCCCGCACGACCTGGCCGTGCAGACGGGTCACACGCCCAGCCAGCCGATCGCGGGTCTCGACGACAGCGTGCGTCTGCTGCTGCAGGCCGTGAACGACGGCCGTCTCACGCTCGACTTTATCGAGTCGCGCCTGTGCACGAACCCACGCACCATCTTCCAGCTGCCCGAGCAGCCGCACACGCACGTGTTTGCCGAAGTCGACCGCATCGCTCAGGACGACGAGCAGGCCGGTGTGTGGTCGCCTGTGCAGGCAGCTGCGCTGCGCGGCACCATCAACCGCGTCGAGGTGCGTGGCCAGACGATCATGCTCGATGGCAGGTGGCAGACGGACGCGCCGCTCGGCTCGAACGTGAGTGCCGTCGCGCCGCCGATCAAGGCCGCGGCCGCCGCGCCCGAGACGCCTGCGATGCCGGCGGTGCCCGCGTCGCCGTCGTGGCCCGCGCGCTCGCCGTTCCACCGCGCGGCGCGCGGCATGGCTCCGATGGACGAGCTGCGTCTCGATCCGATCGCCGGCCCCGCGCCCCCGACGCAGCTGTCGCTCTACCATCCGTCGCTGTCGCGTCGCCACATCTTGTCGGTGCGCCAGTTCACGCGCGACGACTTGCACGCGCTCTTTGCTGTCGCGCAGGAGATGCGCTTCCTCGTGCAGCGCCACGGCACGCTCGACATTCTGCGCGGCCGGCTCCTGTCGACGCTCTTTTACGAAGAGTCGACGCGCACGTCGTCGTCGTTTGAGGCGGCGATGCTGCGCTGCGGTGGACAGGTCGTGTCGATCAACACGTCGCGCTCGTCGGTGGCCAAGGGCGAGACGCTCGCGGACACGGTGCGCACGCTCGGCTGCTACAGCGACGTGATTGTGCTGCGTCATCCCGCGGTCGGCTCGTCGCAGGAGGCGGCAAAGTTCTCGCCCGTGCCGATCATCAACGCGGGCGACGGTGTCGGCGAGCACCCGACGCAGGCGCTGCTCGATGTGTTTACGATCCGCGAGGAGCTCGGCACCGTGAATGGCCTCACGGTCACGATGCTCGGCGACCTCAAGAACGGCCGCACGACGCACTCGCTCGTGCGCCTCCTGTCGCTGTACGGCGTGCGCGTCAACTTTGTGAGCCCTCCGTCGCTCGAGATGCCCCGCGAGGTGATCCGCGAGGTGCTCAAGCTCGGCATGCCCGTGTACGAGACGGCGAACCTCGACGAGGTCATCGGCAAGACGGACGTGCTGTACGTGACGCGCATCCAGCGCGAGCGCTTTGCGTCGCCCGAAGAGTACGAGGCCGTCAAGGGCTGCTACGTCGTCAACAACGATGTGCTCGCTCGCGCCAAGCCCGACATGGTCGTCCTGCATCCCCTGCCGCGCGTCGACGAAGTCGACTTGGAGGTCGACTTTGACATCAAGCGCGCCGCGTACTTCCGCCAAATGCGCTGCGGCCTGTTCATCCGCATGGCGCTCCTGGCCATGGTCCTGCAGTCGCCGGCCTAGGCCGCGACGCCCGTACGATTAGTCAGCGTCATAGTCCGCGCCCCTCGCTCCCTCTGGCCTCGTCGTCGATCCAGCGCGGCTGCCTCGGATGCCCACGCCGCCTGCCTGGGACCCGGACGTGGCGTTGCAGTGGCCTCCGCCGTACCATGCCTTGATCGGCACGTACGCCTGCGTGTTTGCCAGCACCACAGGCGTGCTGCTGCTCTACGTCATGATGCGCCGTCCCAGGGCCTGCTACGCGTACGCCACGGGCGTGTCGGCCCTCTCTGCCGCCGCAATGTACGTGCGCTACGTGCGCCCAGAGCGCTTCTACATCGCGCGCCTCTTGGACTTGTGGCTCGCGGAAGCCACGCTCGGCATGTGCATGCGCCTCCTCGATGCGCTCATGGCGCTCGTCGCACTGTCAGGCCAAGGCGCGTGGCCGCACCGCCCAGCATGGCAGTCCTACATGCGCGTCTCGCACATCGCATGGGCCTGCTCGGGCCTCACCGTCCGCAGCCGCCTGCTGTACTCGCTCATGTACCTGCTCGTGTGCCTGCAGTGGGGCATGTACGCCACCACGCTGCACCGACTCCGACGCGCGCTCCCCGTCAGGGAACGCGCGCCTGCACTGACGCCCACGACCGCATGGCGCGTATCATTATCGCTGCTGCATCCGCCGCGCCCGCACCAAGTGTCGCCAAACACCCTCGTATACCTGCACGACCTGCTGGGCTCCGCCGTCGTCCTGTGCGTCCAGCTCATGTTCCTCGTCATCTACACGTACGCGGAAGAGCTGCGCGACTTTCACGCGTGGATCGTCCACACGACGCGCCTCTTCTCGCTCGTGTTTGTGGGCCTGCTCATGGCGCCAGGCCTTGTCCCCCGCTTCGCTGCCGCCAACTACCGCGCGCCACGATACCCGACCTGTCCCTAGCTACGATGTACGTACGTTACTCCCGCGATGCACGAAAGTCTGTCTCGACACTCGTGACCACGTCCGACATGTCCGCACTCAGCTGCTCGAGCGTCGCAGCCGCCGAGCGGTGGTACGCCAGCTGCGCCTGCACGAGCTGCGCCAGACTCTTGATCGGCTCCGGATTGTCCAGCACCGTCTTCATCAAGCTGATCGCCTCCTCCGTCGCACTCACCAGCTTGTCCTCCGCCTGCTCGACCTCCTCGCGTATCGACGCCAGCTTGCTGTCGCTCGGCGTACTCGACTGCTCCGCCGACTTGAGATGCGCGCGCCATCCATCCAGGTGCAGGCGCGCATCACGCACCTGCTGTCGCGCACGGATCGCCATCTGGATCTGCGCGCCAAACGTATTCCATACCACCAGGAACGAATAGACGATCGACTGGTCCTGGTGCAGGCGCGCATGGCCCACGGCATCCTGCGCCACAGCAAAGCGGCGCAGCAGCTCGGCCAGCTTGCTCTCCGTCGTGTCCACGAGCTCGCCCTCCGCATACGCCGGCACTTTGGGGGGACACTGCGACAAGTCCATCGCCGCGGCCGTCGCACTGCGCGCGATCGCATGACTCAGCGTGCGTGGATGCGACGCCGACGCCGCAGGCGCTGGCGCCGCACTCTTCGTCGCCTGCGCCGCCCACGTCGACAGCGTGTGGCCCAGATGCTGAGCACCATGCGTCACAGACTCCTGCAGCGCATGCGGATAGTCATACGCCTCGTTCTCATACGTCTTGATCGTGCGCACCATGTGCTGGTGCGCACTTTTCAGCGCATCCACCCGCTGCTCCAGCTGCTTGTACTCAGCCGGCAGCTCCGTCAGATCCTGTGCATGGCCAAAGCGCTCACGCGCCTGCTGGTTCAGCGTGCCAAAGCGCTCCGTCAGCTTCTGGCCCAACGGCCCCACGGACGCCGTCCACTGCTTCCAGTGCTCCATCGTGCGCCCCGCCAACGTGTCCTCCACGCACGCCGAGCGCCCGCGGCCGTCCCGCCAAGGCCACGTGGCACTCGAGCGCGTGGCAGCGCTCGCTGCGCACGCCGCCCACGTTCGTGCGCCGCGATGCAGTACCAGCCGGAGGAAAAGGTGCTGTGCTTCCACGGGCCGCTCATGTACCAGGCCAAGATCCTGATGGCCGAAGACTGGAAGGGCACAGAGAATCAGCATGGCGCCGTGGGGCCGCACTACTTTGTGCACTACCAGGGCTGGAAAAAGACATGGGACGAGTGGGTGCCCGACGCGCGCCTGCTCAAGTACACGGACGAGAATCTCGCGCGGCAAAAGGCCCTCGTCGATGCGCACAAGGCCGAGGCGGCCGCAGCGGCGGCCGTCGCGGCGGCGCACGCAGAGAACGCCGCCTCGCGATCCAAGACAGATGCGCGCCACAAGGGCGGCACCGCTGGCCCAGGCACGGCGAGCGGCCGGCGTGGGTCGAAGCGGAGCCGCGACGCCTCCGAGGCGGACGACCACGAGCGCAAGCCTGATTTGCGCCTCGTCCTGCCCGAGTCGCTCAAGTCGCAGCTCGTCGACGACTGGGAAAACATCACGCGGAAAGAGCAGCTCGTCCCCCTCCCACGCACACCCAATGTCAAGCAGATTCTCCAAGAGTTCGCCGAGCGGCACCGCCCGTCCGACGCGCGATCGTCCCACGTGCTCTCCGAGGTGCTTGCAGGCCTCCAGCTCTACTTTGACAAGAGTCTCGCCCAAAACCTGCTCTACCGCTTCGAGCGCGAGCAGTACGTGCAGATGCGGAAGCTGCACGGACCCCAGCCTCGCGACGAGGAGCCCAAGCCCGCGCGGCGCGGACGCGCAGCGCAGCAGGAAGTGCCCGTGAACGCTGCTGGCCAGCTGGATCTCGAGGCAAGCGACATGTACGGGGCAGAGCACCTCCTGCGCCTATTTGTGAATCTACCGGACATTGTATCACATACCAGCATGGACCCCGCGTCTGTGTCCCTCCTGCGCGACCACGTCCACGCCTTCCTCGCGTTCCTCGCCCAGGAGCAAGCGCGCCTCTTTTGCCAGGCGTACCAGGAGCCCAGCCCCGCCTACCATCGCCTCCATAGTGTATAACATTCGGCCGAGACGTGTTGCGGCGGCCCAACCACGACGGACCGAGGCACGTCGCGTTGCCCAGGTGTTTTGTCCCACCTAACATGAACGTGCAGGTGGACAGGAATCAGCCACGCACGCCCGCGACCGACAGCCGCGCGCTGCAGAACCTGATCAAGAGCGAAAAGGCGTACGTTGACGACCTCCTGGGCGCCACGTCCGCCGCCTACGCGGCCGCCTCGTCCCTCCACGCCTGGGGCATCTCCGAGACACCGGACCTGGATCATGCATCGGGCATCGTGTCGCAGGCACTCGAGTCCGCCGCGAACGCGCAAAAGACGTACGCACAGGCCCTCGATCAGTACAATGCGTCACTAAGAGACATGCTCGATCGCGAGCAGAGCATCCGCAGCATCGTGCGCGACCGCGACATTCTCATGAGCCGCGTCATCAAAATGACACAACGCAAACCGACGCGTTGGGAACTGATGAAAGGCGAGGAAGACCACCAGGCACGCGTCATCGACGCCCAAAACGAGCTCCAGGCATGCGAGCAGACACTCGCGAATGAGACGACCGCTCTCGTGGCCGTCAAGCGCCGCACCTTCAAAGAGGCCCTGACGATGCGCGCCAAGGTGCTGGGCGATACGGGCGCCCGCATGATGGACAGCGCGCGCGATATCCTCGTGTTCCTCGACACATTCGACGCGGACTACCCCGTCGCACCCGTGCCCATCCAGCCGTATACGATGCCGTACCCGCCGCCGCCGCCACCCACCGTCGTCGGCCCCGCGGATCAGCCCGTGTTCTTGTCCGACGCCTCCGTCTTTCGCCACATCATGCCACAGGAAGCGCAGCCACAGCCGCTCATCCAGCCCAGCGCGCATGACCACGCGCTGGTGTACGAGCAGCCGCAGCTGCCGTACGAACAGGCCTGGACCGAACCTGCCGCCGACGCCGTGGCTCCATCGCCGCTGCCATCGATGGATCACTCGTCACTCATGGCCTCGCCTGTGCCACGCTCGCGCTCCAGGACGAAGCGCTCATCGAGCCTGTCGCGACACTTGCACGCTGCCTCGCTGCCGACCGTGCCCGGTGGCGTGCCCACCGCGCCGCGCATGAACCTGGACCACGCTCGCGATGGCTTCGTGGCGCCGGCCGTCCCGGGTGGCGTGCCGACAGCGCCGCGTCTCTTTGTGCACGACAACGACTCCGACGAGCTCAGCACGGCGGACACGTCCGTCGTGCATCGTCCACAGCGGCATCGCCGCGTCGCCTCGGAAGATGGACACCGACGATCCCACTCGTCAGGCGGCGGCTTCTTCTCGCGCGTCTCGAATCTCTTCCGCACCGACATGGCCGGCGCGCCATCCAGCTCCGACGCACTCCTATCGCCCAGGAAGAGCAGCAGCAGGTCTGGCCGGTCGTCTGCGTGGCACATGCGCGAGCACCGCGACAGCAGCGACGACGAGATGCCCACGAATGTGACGCGCCACGTGAACGAGCGTGTAGGTGCGAGCCGTGCCACGCCACGCATGCCGATCCGTTCTCGCGAGGAGCAGATGCTCGACGATGCCATCCGGCAAAGCGTGATTGGGGCCGGCATCACCGCCCGGCCCTCCTCGCGCCAGTCAGACTCGTACGGCATCTCCAAGGGCCCGCCGCCTGCGCATGTGATGCATCAGCGCAAGACACGCAGCAGCTCCGTGGATCTCGGTGCGCCGGGCGCCACGCGCAAAGTCAAGAAACGCGTGAGCTCCGACCGCGTATCGTCGACAGGCTCGGCCGCCTCGACGCACTCGGTCAAGACGAAAAAGAAGCGTGATCCAGCGACAGGTCATGCATTCCCACCGCCCGCTCCCTCGAGCTACTTCCATCCAAGCAAGCATGCGACCGAGTCATGGGTCACGCGTCCTGATCAGCTGGCACCCGGCGCCTCCAGCACACCTAGCTCGTCTCGTACCGCGACGCCGCTCAAATCGGCTATCAAGACCAAAAAGACGCCGAAGAAGAAGCATATCTCCATTTCCGAGTCGCAGACGGATATTCCTTTCAAGCTCGAACTCGGTCGGCCCGTCGACGGCACTGGCTCCCTCGGCATGGACACGACACCCGCGGCCGAGAGCCTGGCACCCGCTCTCTCGTACCTCCAGGTGACCGCGCCATCCAACCAGGCCGCGCCGGACACCGAGGCCTCTGAGATTTACCGCGCGTTTTTGTCGGAAGGCATCCCGACGTCTACGAAGGAGGCACCTGCGCCCGCAGCCGAGGCGCCGCCGCCTGCGGCGCCGCTCGCCCCCGCTCCGCTGGTGCGTGAGGAGACCACGCCCAGCCCCGGACCGTCCACGTGGAACACACGGATCGGCCGGCGCGACGCGGACTCGAGCGACGAAGACGACGCGGCTCTCGGCGGCAGCGACTACTACTCAGCCCGCGCAGCCTTTGGCGAGTCGACGCGCCATCTCGGCTTGGCTACGGGTGTGATTCAGCCCAGCGAGGAAGGCGTCAAGAAAAAGAAAAAAGCCACGCGGACGTAATCTCCCTACGTAGAAGGCATCGGTCGCATGGTCTAGGCGGCCTCGGTAGCGAGGGCGCCAGACGCACGCTCCGCAGCAATACGTCGCACATACGTCGCACTCACGATGTTGAATGCTTCAAAGTACCGCTCAAGGCACCGTTCCGCGCACGTCTGCTCCTTGCTGCTCAGCGACGAGCCGGGCGTCGGCACGCACTTGGTGTAGCACTTGTCGGTCGCCTTGCTAATGAGCTGCTGAGCATTCGCCATAGCGATCTCTGTAGAGACGCGCTGCTTGAGCGCCTCTTTTTGCTCATTCGTCGCGCTCGCTTGACTCTTGGAGCCGGTGAAGGAGAAGGCCATCGCGAAGAGAGAAAAAGGTCGCGACGCTCGACGTGCCTCGCTGACCCCGACGGCCGACGGGTGGAGGGATCCGAGAAAAGACCCACGTGATGCCATCGTCCCACGTTGCCTCTGGATGCCGCCGGCAGGGACGGCGAGCTCGTCGATCGTGCGCCTCGTCGCGGCGCTATCGCGTCAGTTTCTGGCGCTGGGATGCCGACGTGTGCGTGTGCTGGGAAGCGATGCGTTCGTGCGCCTTCTCACGGATCCGCAACGTGCCGCGGAAGGCCGCGGCATCGTGTCCCTGGCGAATCACATCTCTGTGCTCGACGAGCCGCTCATGTGGGGCACGCTGCCCCGCTCGCTGTTTCAGCAGGAGCGCACCGTGCGCTGGAGCCTGGGCGCCAGTGACATTATTTTCAAAAACGAGCTCTGCCGCTGGTTCTTCCATCGCGGACAGACTTGGGAAGTGTTCCGGGGCCAGGGCATCTACCAACCCGCTATCAACCATGCGATCACGCGCCTGGGCGCGGGGTCGTGGGTACACATCTTCCCGGAGGGCAGGGTCAATCTGAGCCGCTCGACACGCCTGCGCCGCTTCAAGTGGGGCGTATCGCGGCTCATTCTCGAGGCGCCCACCACACCGTACGTCGTGCCGATATGGCTCACGGGCTTCGACCAGGTCATGCCGGAACCCCGCGCACCACCGCGCTGGCGCCCGCGCCTCGGCGCTGATATCAGCGTGGCCTTTGGGGCGCCCATTCACGTGGACCCTTTTGTGCTGGCGCACCGCACAGGCGCACCATGCCCGGCCGTAGCGGCCCCCGACGAACATATACCCCACGACCTGCACCCAAGCGACCACCCGACGTACGCTGCGATTCGCAGTCACCTGGCCGCGCACCTGCGCGCGAGTCTCGCGCACCACGGTGAGCAGACGCGCATCGCGCTCGGGTACGGCGCCGGCGAAGGCACACTCGTGCACAGAGCCTCCTACTCCACCAACGCCTGCAGCACCTGATCCAGCGCCGGCGCCGCCCCTGATTTCTGCCACAGCGCCGCAGCGAGCGAGCCGTCTTCGTCGTCCAGCAGCTGCATCAGCTTGTCCGACGCATCCACATGCGCCTGCATCGACTGCCCGACGTCCGAGAGCAGCCCCAGCAGGCCGCCCGTCATCGGCTCGAGCACCGCGCGCCGGACATGCTGATGCAAGTGTGTATCGCCCGACGCGCCGCCCACAAACTCGGCGAGGCTGCGGGCGTAGGCGAGGCCGTCGACGCTGCCGTACACGGTATCAATGAGGCGCTCCGACTCCTGCGCGCCCTGCATGGCGACCTGCAGAGCCGGCGGAAGATGCTGCAGAGATGCACGCGGCACAAACTGCGCGGTGCGCGGTAGGCCCACGGCTCGGTACGGCAGCGACCGAAGACACTCGCGCAGCGTGTGCAGCAGCGGCTCGCCGGACGCCGTCGCATACGGCTGCAGCGGCTGGTCGTCCGACACGCACGCTGCCCACGCCGGCACACTCGCGTACAGCCCCACGTCCTCGTGCGCGAGAATGCGATGCATGTGCGGCCGGAAAAACGTCCAGTTCGACTCGTCGCGCTCCTGCTCCAATTCGCGTTCGCGGCGATTCAGGCGCAGCCGCGCTTCCTGCAATGCGGGTGGCGGCAGAGCGGGCCAGATCGGCCGCATCGGCCGTGTGCCATGCGTGCCCAGACCCGACGGACCAGGCACCGACGCCAGCATGTAGGGCAGCGCGCGCTGGGCGTCTGGCACATGCGTGTGTTCGAACGAGTGACTGGTATTCTTGCTCGCAGCCTCAGGATACGTCCGTGTCGCAGCATAGAGGGCATCAGGGCGCCCAGGCTGCGCAGGCGGAAACACCAAGCTCGGCTCGCCGGGCGCGGGCGGTGCACCGGCAGCGGACGACGGCGACGAGGCCGCCGCCGCGTTGGGCGGGGGCTGCGCCGCTAGCATCATCGGCAAGTGCTGCAGCGACTCGAGCTGAGGCGCTAACAGCGTCTGCTGAGCGAGATACTCACGCACATCGGCCAGCTGCGTCGCGTCGAGCGAACCGTCGTCGTGAAACGCAAAGGGCGACGCTTCGGTGTCCTCCACGGCATCCTCTGTCGCAGTCGTGGACAGAGGCGGCGCCAGTCGCCGCTTCGGCTTGGCATGCACTCGCGCGCTGCACGCACTCTTCCCGGTCAGTTGGTGCTGGCCGACACCAGCGTACGCCAGCGTGCGCCGGAACAGCAGCTCGTCGGGATCGGTCGTTTGGACGCCCTGGAGCGACCAGGTCGTCGACCGCGCACTGCCGATGCGCATCATGCGGCGACTGAGATGCTCGGCGTGCGGCTCGGCCTCAATCGATAGGGACGAGCGCTTCCTACGGCCGCGCCGGGCAGGGGGCTCCTCGGGCTGCTGTGCGTCGAGCTGGTCGTCATCGACCACGCTCATGGCCTCGCGCGCAATCGCCCGAAGACCCCACACTTCGAGACGGCGCGCGGCCGTGTGGTAAATCGAGCTCGGTGGATTAAACTGCTGCGCATTCTGCGTCACCAACATAAAGTCGTGCTGGAACATGTCCATATGTGTATAGTACCCCTCGTGAATGCGCTTCTCCATCGTGCCGAGATCCATGGGATGCGTGATCACGTCGCGGTAGCCCGGCACTTCGTCGGCGTTCACGGGCTCGTGGAAAAACAGATACGAGTCGCGCTTCTTGAGGCCGACAATCAGGGCATCGAGCGCAGCGCGCAGCGTCTTTGACCGCAGCTGCTTCAGTGGGCGCACGCTCACGAGCGTATCAGCAGGCGGCACCCGCGGCAGGGCACGCGGCCTCTCAGAGGCTGACTCGTCGCCCGGCCTGCTGGGCGTGCGGCTGCGCTTCACCTTGATTCGCACAGGCGGCTGCGGCGCGGGCGACGCACGCCCATCGTCACTAGAAGAATCCGCCCACGACTCACTAGAACGGCCATCGTCGTCCAGATCCGACGCGTGTGCTCGCTCGGCGCCCGGCGAAGCTCGCGCCGCGTCGTCCTGCGACATGCCACGAGGAAAGCCACCGAAGGGCGCTGAGTCAGCGCTTCGCACCCTAATTTTGCAGGCCTACCTCCATCGTGTATCGCTCGTGGGTCGCTAGAACGTGGCGTGTCGCTGTACACGTGCGCTGGATGAGCTACATTGACAAGCCGCGCTTCCACAAGCCGACGCACCCTGCGCGTGCCAAGCCTCTGCCGGAGGACCCGAGCTTGGAGCCGTCGACGGCGCTGCGCCTGCCGCTCTTGAGGTCCGATCATGTGCCGAGCGACGCACCGCCTCTGCAGGCACACGCACAGGCCGGTATCGAGATGCAGCGCAGGGCCATGGATGATGTGCGCGAGCGCGACAGGCAGCAGGCCGAGCAGCTCGAGATCCTCATGCGCGCCAAGGCACAGCTGCGCAAGGAACTGCCGCTGTGCGGTGTTCGATGCGCCGCGGCCGCGTGCAGCTCACTCGCTCACCACCCGGACGTCCGCGAGCATGTGTTCCGGTCGCGTCGCTCGAAGCACATCCAGCCTGATCCGCAGGGCGACGCAGCCATCCGCGTGCTGCAGCTGAGTCTGCAGCAGGACGAGCGCGTGCCACAGCCTCTGATGGCCGCCGTGCAAGCCTGGAACGGCACGCTGATCCCGCATCCTGTCGTCTTCGACTGGGACTACTGGAACGTCGATCAAATTCTGCGCGCATTGCTCCCTGATGCGCTCGAAGAGGGCGCTCCATCAGCCTTTTCCATGGTCGGACACATTGCGCACGTCAATCTCCGTGAAGAGTACCTGGCCTATCGTTACCTGATCGGCCAGGTGATTCTCGAAAAGACGCCGCGCGTCGAGACGGTCGTCAACAAGCTCGACACGATCGAGACGGAATTTCGCGTCTTTGCGATGGAGCTGCTCGCCGGCAAGCCGGCGTACACGGCGCAGGTGTCCGAGTCGGGCTGCCTCTTTACGCTCGACTTTCGGCACGTGTACTGGAACAGCCGCCTTCACACAGAGCACGGACGCCTCATCGACCAGTTCCTGCCGTTCCAAGTGGTCTCGGACGTCATGGCCGGCGTCGGGCCTTTCGCTGTGCCAGCCGCCAAAAAGGGATGCTGGGTCCTGGCCAACGACCTCAACCCAGCATGCCACGCCAGTCTCGTGCACAATGCACGACAAAATAAGGTCGAGGCGCACTGTATACCCAGCTGCGAAGACGGCCGCGCCTTCATCCGGCGCAGTATCCTGCAGGCATGGGACGCCGCATTCCCCGCCCAGGACGCCTCTCTGATGAGCGGGCGCCAGAAGCGGCGCGAGAGAAAGACGCCTAGCGACACGACGCCATCCGCCCTCGATCCTCGGCCACGTCGGCTCATTGACCACTTTGTCATGAACCTGCCCGCGACGGCCCTCGAGTTCCTCGATGCCTTTCGCGGTGCGTATACGGATCTCGCCCAGCATGCGGGCTACGAGGCTCTCGAGGCTGAAATCCAAGCTCGGCAGCAGGCTCCGCAGCTCGAGCCGTGGCCCATGGTGCACGTCCACTGCTTCACCAAGGACGTAGAACATGCCGCCACCGACATTTGCGCTCGCGCCAGTGCTGCGCTCGGTGCGCATCTCGCGCCCTCCGACGTGTCGCTGCACCTGGTCCGCTCCGTGGCGCCCAACAAGGACATGTACTGCCTGAGCTTCCGTCTACCTCGCCATGTGCTATACCATCCTTAGTCTAGAATACTGTTCTGCCAATCTAGCACGCCCTGACGCGTACACAAAATGTGACGAATCTCGTCCGGCGGATCGTGCCCTAGCGCCTTGGCACGGTCCCACCGCTCGAGGCGGGTGAGGCCCATGCACGGCCCGTATGTCGGATTGAGGTCGAATACACGCAGGATGAGCTCAATGCGGTGCATGCCCTCAGTGTGGATCGGGTAGATACCCATCGTCTCGCGCGTGCGGGCCCAGAGAGCATCGTAGCGCGGATCGTTGATGTCGATCGATGGCCGACCTTTAGCCTGCTGAAGTAGCTCTGGAGGGTAGGTCCCGTGGCTCTCGTCTGCTTGTGCCACGGCCTTGGCGGCAGCTTCGAGCTTCGCCGCCCGTTTTCCGCTCGTACGCACAGCCGCTTCACGCGACTTGGACGCCGTAAAGCCGAGGCGCGGCGCTCCTCGCAAGGCAGGCATGACCAAACACCAACGACGCCGCCGCCACCGCCACCGACTCAGCCAGGGAAATGTTGGTTCTCGCACGTGATCATACCATGGCCTACCCCGCGACCGCCGCATGGCCTTAGCGCACACTGGCACACCTTCCTCTGCTCTCGGTCATGAGCACGGCAGCAGCAGCATCCATAGCAGTGTCTCGCTCTCTACAAAGAGCCCATCGTCGTCACCTCGCGCCGCTTCGCGTGCCTCTCGGTAACTGGGACTGGACTCATCCTCCGAGTGTTGCTTTATAAGCAATGCGCTGGCCCCGGGTTGGGGCAGGTTCGCCTCCCCTCAATTGGTATGGCGTCGGAGCCACCGCAGCGCATCGTACCTGCGCTGAATCCGCAGCGCCGTGTGCCAAGATCAGCACCGACACGGACGGTACCGAGCAGCGCCCATGAGGCTCGTGGAGCCGCGCAGCGCGAGCACTCGCGAAGGAGCTCGCAGATTCATGCACGGAATCTATCGGCCTTCTTTCCGCGGCCAGGCACAGACGCAGCGCGTGAATATGAAGCATTCCGGTCTCAACAGCCACAGATTTTACCCAAGATAGTGACGCAGGATGCAGAGCCTGCGTCCCCCGATACCGTGTCACCGGTCAAGCGCCGTGATCAGCGACGCAGCGAGCGTCGCGCGAGTCATATTCTGTCGCCGTCCATGCAGCTTGATCCGACTCAGCTCATTTCGCCCGATCCTATGCGAGCGTCATCTGCTGCATGGACGTCTATGCCTAGCCGTGCCGTCTCGGAATCCTTTGTCACGCCTGAAGAACCACTCGATACACTTCAGCCCCTGCCGTGCGGTATGTACTCGCTGGTAGCGTTCAGTACGGTGCACTTTGGCTTGGGCGCTACGCTATGGGTGATGGGCCAGCTGCGCGACTCACTTGCTCTCACAGGCTTTGGCTTCCTGGTCGTGTTTGATACGCTGGGACTCGTGAATGCCATATGCAAATACCGCACCAAGTCCGCAGCCACCGAGCCCTTGCGGCGCCCTTTTGGCATGCACCGCTTCGAGTCACTGTTAGACTTTACGCTCGTTTTGTACCTCTTCTTTGCTGGCATGTATATGTGCAAGGAGAATGCTGAACACGCTTTACTCGCGTCGAGCGCACCACATGAAGAGGACCGAGCGGGTCTCGTTCTGCCGCTAGGCGTGTTAGTCCTGGCGCTTGGCATGTGCTTCGGAACCAATGTTGTGCTTCGGAATCACGAGCGGCTCGGCATGGCTTGTGGCATGGGCCTGGACGGATGGCACGAAAGCCTGGATGGACGTCCGCGCCGTCCATCGCATACACGCCATATGTCCGTCTTGGTTCGTCCAGTGATGGCGGCACAGCCCTTGTACCATGCATTTTTGAACCCGTTTGCGGGCTTGATTCTGTTTTTTGCCATGGTGCTGGTCGTATCGGCCGTCGTCCTGCCGCCTACCCAGGCAGCATCGTTTGATAAGCTGCTGGCCGGTCTCGAGGGCGTATCGATGATGTACGTGAGCCTCACGGCCCTTCGTCCGCTGTGCAAGCTTCTTCTGCAAGCAGCGCCACCACCGAATGACGCTCAGCTGATGCAGGTTCAGCGAGCGCTCAGCAAGGTCGAGTCACACCCTGCCGTCGTTGGGATACCACATGTACAGACATGGCAGCTGACGCTTCCATCGCTGGGCTATACCAAGTCGGGCATCGGTACAGACGGCCAGCGTGGATTGGCTCATGTGCTATCAATGCACCGGACTATCAAGTCACCTCCTCTCGTGGTGACCGTGCACATCAAAATCAAGCCGGATGCTACGGCTCAAGAATATGAAGACGTGTCGCGCGTGGCCTGGCTCCATGGGTCCCTTGCCTTGAATGTATCGCCAGCATGCCAAGTGGGCGATGCCGTGCGGGGCAGTCAGTGTGTGGGCGATCTGACCGTCCAAGTTACGCGTGAGGGACAAGACGCAGGCCACCATCACCACCACCATGACTGCCATCACCACGGTCACCACCATCACGATCATGGCCACCACCACAGCCACCATCACGGCCACCATCACGATCACCGCCATGGTCACCAGGTGTGTCAATCATAGTCGGCCCGTAATACCCAGTATATCTACGAGTCTAGTCTTGGCGGCACTTGAGGGTACGCTCGATGACCTTGTCAGACGTGATGATGCGCACCACGACGCCCATGCCCGAAAGTGCATCGCGCTCTATACCACCCAGCATGGTCTGTGAGATGGTCTCAAACAGGTCCTCTGGCTCCAAGTCCGGCTCCCACAAACCTTCCGCCATACCAAAGAGGCGATCACTGGCCGTGCCACTCACGACAAAGTCCTTGGCAAAGTTCAGGCACCCAATCAAATCTGAGGCAGCAATGAAAGGCTCGTTTCTTGAGTTCAGGCCAGCCACCACAGGCTCGATAAAGTAGGGTCCGAATCGCCGCTCATACAAAGTCGAGCTCATCAGCTTAGCAAACGTCTCTGGCTCAATATCACGGTCTTCCTTCATTCGATACATGTTCAGACGGTACCGAAACTTTTCGTGCAGCGTCGACACATCGGTCGCGAGGCCTGGCAGGCCCACATATGTCCGGTCTGTCATCTTGAAGACCTTGTCAAACTGCGTCGAGAGAAGCAACGCTTGGTTGCCGAGACGAAGGTCCGAGGCGATCGCCACACAGTTCTTGCCTGTCATGGCGACCACACTCCCACCATTGTATTCCATCACACTCACTGCTGGTCAGCACTCGTTGCACATACTCTTGGCTTATGGTGGTAGGAATACGCGTACGCACGTCGTTGTGGTAGTGGAGGGTGATTCGATCACTCACGTGATACTGACATCGGTCTCGAGCGTGGAGACAGGCGCCGTCAAGGCGGTGTCCCTACGATGAGTGGCTCGTGGCGCAAGGGTCTGTTTCAGCAGATCTCTACCTTTTCGATGGATTCTGTCGCAGGAGGTATGTTTTTATGCTAATAAAAGCTGTCTTATCCAGTGCGGCTGTGGCTGTCAGCTTCTACTTGGTGCAGGCGTACTTCGATCCCCACCGACAAAAGAAAATAGACGCGAAGAAGATCTCTTCCAAGAAGCTCGGTCAGCTAGGCGTCAATCGCCGGGAAGTGAAACTCACAGAGTATGAAGAGCAGATTGCAGTGGAGCTCATCCTGCCAGAAGACATTCCCATCACGTTTGAAGATATCGGTGGCTTGGATGGCATCATCTCGAGTCTACAGGAAAGTGTCATTGCGCCGCTATGTCTGCCTGATTTGTTCAGTGGCACGAATGGCCTGCTTGGTGCGCCGAAAGGTGTGCTTCTGTACGGTCCGCCAGGTACGGGCAAGACCATGCTCGCCAAGGCGCTCGCCAAGGAGAGCGGCGCGACCTTTATTAATATGCACGTCTCGACGCTCACAAACAAGTGGTTCGGTGAGTCCAACAAGCTCGTAGCGGCGCTTTTCGGCCTCGCTCGCAAGTTGCAGCCGACGATTGTCTTTATTGACGAAATTGATAGCTTCCTGCGGGAACGCTCCTCTGGTGATCACGAAGCTATGGCCATGATGAAGGCCGAGTTTATGACTCTGTGGGACGGCCTCACGTCTTCTACTGACCGAATTCTCGTGCTAGGTGCGACGAACCGACCCGCCGACATTGACTCGGCCATCTTGCGCCGTCTGCCAAAGCGCTATGCCGTCGGACTGCCTGAAGCCTCGCAGCGCAAAAAGATCCTCTCAATCATGCTGGCCGACGTGCCGTGTGCATCCAATTTCGATATTGATGAGATTGTACGAAAGACGGAGACGTACAGCGGCAGCGACCTCAAGGAACTGTGCCGCGCCGCTGCCATGGTACCCGTGCGTGAAGTGCTGCGCAGTCGCGAAGGACGCGCATCGGTGCAGAAAGCCCGTGAGAACTCCAAGGCAGGTTTGCCGACCGATTCGAACCTGGGCATGTCAGTGCGCCCTCTCAAGAACTCAGACTTTTTCCAGGTGGATACAGCTGTGCCACTACCACGACCCGAGCCAGACACACTCGATTAAATAGCTACACACGACAATTGTTGATGCTGAGAATGAGGATATCGCTCGCACCAACCGACTCGAGGCGGTCCATGATGGTGGCAACGTCGCTGCGATTCACCATACTCGACACGGCATTCCAGTTCGACTCACGAAGCGGGCTCACCGTGGCAGCGCGGCGGCCGGGCGTAATACTCAACGCCTCCGCCAGGTTGTCCTTCTGAATATTGTACTGACACAATACGTACTTGGAAGCAGCAATCACACCACGGATGCGCGCGGTAATGAGAGAAATCAGCGACGTGTTCGTGTGCTCGTGCGGCTTGGAAGAGCTGATCAGAACGGCTTCAGACGACATGAGCGTGTCAATGGGCTTCAGGCCACACGCACGCATTGTCTCGCCCGATTCGACAAGGTCGACAATGCCATCAGCGAGGCCCAAGGCGCATGCGGCTTCCACACTGCCGCTGAGCGAGTGGATCGACGTCTTGAGTTGGCCGTTCTCGCCCAGGACGCCCGCCTTCCTTTCGAGATCGCGGAAGAACTCGCTAGTGAGGTGCTCGAAGCTCGTGGCCACATTCTTGCCGATCAAGTCTTCGACCGTCTGGATCTTGTCACCCACCTCAGGGATCTGCACCTGCAGACGGCACTTGCCAAAGCCGAGAGGCATTACTTCAGTGATGCTCACAGACACATCCGGACCAGACTCACGCACCATATCCTGACCGGTAATACCAAGGTCCACATTACCGTTGGCCACAAAGCGCGGGATGTCGGCTGCTGGGAGGAACACGAGCGCGATAGGCAGGTTGGTCACGAGCGCCACATCCAGACGATGCGCACGCTTGAACTGGATATCTGCACCATTCAGCAAAGAAATGCAGGTCTCATAAAGGCGGCCCTTCTTCGGGATGGCCAACAAGAGGCGGTCCTGTAGGTTCTCAGGACGCAGGAGCTGCGACATGGCTTCCAGGTCCAAGAGTCGACTCATCGCCGTCGTCCATGCACCACGTAGCCACGTGAGGTTGCTTATGTCATAAAACGCAGCGCGCACTGCGCCAGAGGGCCGAGTGTGATCCATTGTTTCTGTGCCAGCCATGCGATGTACGAACTGTGGTTCGCTGGCGATCGACTTTGCCGACTCACAGGCCGTGTGTAGTGCCTGTGGTGTCGTGCTAGAGGAGTCTCAGATCGTAAGTGACATCACCTTTGCAGAAAACACAGCAGGCGGAGCGGTTGTACAGGGCAGCTATCTAGGTGCAGATCAGGTGCGTGCTCGCACATCCGGACCCGGATTCCGCGGCAGCTCGGCGGGCGAGTCGCGGGAGTGCACAATTGCGAACGCCCGCTGGAATATCAATCGCATGGCCACGGCTCGTGGTGTGCCGGCCCATGTGGCGGAGCGGGCTCTGCGGTTTTTTCAGCTTGCGCTGGACGGCGGTGCTACGACGGCATCTGGGGCGCAGCCGAAGAACTTCGTTTTGGGGCGCAAGTCTGACTACACAGTGGCGTCATGTCTGTATGTCGCGTGCCGCATGGCGAAGACGACGCACATGCTTATCGACTTTGCTGATGTGATCCAAGTCAATGTGTTCGTGCTCGGTCGAAGCTACCTGCGCCTGCTCCGAGTGCTCAATCTGCAAATGCCCCTCATTGATCCCTCGTTCTATATTAGTCGATTCGCGGCGCTGCTCGAGTTTGGCGACGAGACTCAGCGAGTCGTGACGGATGCAACGCGTCTTGTGACCCGCTTCAAGATGGACTGGATGGTCGAAGGCCGTCGCCCAGCTGGGATTTGTGGTGCATGTCTTCTTCTAGCAGCTCGCATGAATCACTTTCGCCGCTCCGTCACAGAAATTGTCCAGGTCGTCAAGATCGCCGACGTGACACTCCGCAAGCGTCTCGAAGAGTTCAAGTCAACGCCCAGTGGGCAGTTGACCATCGAAGATTTCCGCAGTGTTTGGCTTGAGGAAGAGCACAATCCACCTGCGTTTTCTCGCGCTCGTATACCCAAAAAAGACGTACGCAGCGTCGACAGCGGCGCCCCTGCTCAGCCCGAAGAGCCCCTACGATCTGATATTGATCAGCTGGCTGATCAGGCTACCGAGCAGGAAATCAACTCGTATCTGCAGCAGGAAGACGTTCAGGCCCTGGATCATGACCTTGCCAAGCAGGAGCGGCAGCGTGTAGAGCGGGCCAAATTAAAGCACGCAGCCGAGACGCCTGCAGCTCCAGCCGAAACACCACGCTCGAACGAAGAACTGACGGACTTGGACGAAGCTGAGCTGGACAGCTTCATTTTGACGGATGAGGAGGTCAAGATCAAGGAGCGCGTGTGGATGGAATTCAACAAGGACTACCTTGAGGCTGCGCTTGCGCGGCAGCTGAAGCTGGAGGCGGACCAGAAGGCCGGCATCGCACCCGCGCCGCGTAGTCGGAAGCGCCAAAAGCCGCGGGATGGATCAACGGCGCCGACGAACTCAGCTGCCGAGTCAGCGAAACAGATGATGCAGCAGAAGCGGTGGTCACGACGAATCAACTACGACGTGCTCAACAGCCTATTTCCAAGCAACAAGGACAAAGATTCTGGGGGTGTGGCTGCTCCTGATACTGCCCACTCCGCTTTGCCAGCGGAGGAGGAGGACGAAGACGAAGAGGAGGATGACAACGACGACGACGACGATGAGGAAGGCCACACGACCAAACGGGCACGCTCTACCAATGATTGGATGCGTCTAAGCGGGCTCGCATCCCATGCAGACGACGAAGAAGATCATCTGGACGATGCGGCCGCTTACGCTGACGACAACAACGATGCTTGGTAGGCATGTCCCTGGATAGATACCCCGTTTTCTTGAAGAGATCGACGACTCCCCTTGTTGGTTGGACGCCCAAAGGTGGAGGTGATAAAATGAGTACCCGCCTCGTTGTCAAAGTGTTGCATCACCGACAAGGTAGTGAGACACAGCCAACCATTGTATTTTTATAACGCATGCGAGTGCTAGTGCGAGGCGCACGCTCATCTCTTTGGTCCAGGTCTTTGCATGGACGAATCTTGTCTGCAAGATGGAAGAAGATCTGGGTGGATGCTTGGCAGAAGCAGCTACCTAGTGCAAAAGGGCCTGCGGCGACCAAATTAATAGCATATAAAAGGGGTTACAGAAAGCCCCGAGCGCGAGACCTCACATCTATGGCACCCGCAGCTGCTACTGACTCCATCCGCGGCACTTCGGCCGCCCCGGGCGCCGAAACGGCCGGGCACAAGGCTATTTACTTTAGCAAGTTCGACGTCACCGACCAGACCTTTTACGAGACGGAGCACGCGGTTGCCATAGTCAACCTCAAGCCTGTCGTGCCGGGGCATGTCCTTGTGATTCCACGCACGCCTCACAAGCGCCTTGCTGATATTCCGGCTCATGAGCTCGGCGCCCTCTTTGAGGCTGTCCAGAGTGTCGGTCGCGTCGTTGAGAGCGCTTACAGCGGCGACTCGCTTTCCATTGCCGTGCAAGACGGTGCCTCGGCTGGTCAGACCGTTGAGCACGTCCACGTCCACATTCTCCCTCGCCGTGAGCGTGATATTGAGCCGAACGACAAGGTGTACGACATGCTCGAGGCATTTGGCCTCGAGTTGCGTGACGTGCACTCGGGCAAGCAAATGGACAGCGAGCGCAGGCCACGTTCCAAGGCACAGATGCAGGAAGAAGCAAAGTGGCTTAAGGAGCAGTGCAAGCAGGTGCTCGGTTCGCAGCGCGGGGGCAAGCTGCCTGTGACGCTGCTGAGTGGCTTTTTGGGATCTGGGAAAACCACATTGCTGCGTCACATTCTTTCAAGTCCAGACCATGGGCTGCGCATCGCTGTCATTGTGAATGACATGAGCGAGCTCAACATTGACGCCCAGCTCATTGCCGGCCGCAAGCTGATCCAGGGCAACGAGAACCTCGTGGAGCTGTCGAACGGTTGTGTTTGCTGCACGCTGCGTGCAGATTTGCTCGAGCACGTCGCGATGCTGGCGCAAGACAAGCACATCGACTACCTGCTTGTTGAGTCGAGTGGTATTTCGGAGCCGATGCAAGTCGCCGAGACGTTCAGTGCCGAATTTTCCGATAACGCCGTGGAAGACGAACGCCTCGCTGCGATTCTCCGGAAGGGCGGTCTGCCAGCCGTGGCGCGGCTCGACACGTGTTGCACAGTTCTTGATGCAGCGAACGTGTTTCACGACTTTTACACGACTGACTTCTTGGTCGATCGCCATGCCGGCATGGTGCCTGAGGAGGACGACCGCAATATTAGTGACCTCATGGTCGACCAGCTCGAGTTTGCTGATTGCGTGATTGTGAACAAGAGCGACCTAGTCTCGCCAGAAGCTCTCCAGCAGGTCGTGGCCCTCGTCAAGAAGCTGAATCCGAGTGCCCACATTATCCCTGCCTCACACGGCCGCGTCGACATCAAGGCCGTTCTTGGAACGAACAGCTTTAGCTTTGAGAAGGCAGCTCTCAGTGCTGGATGGCTGCGTAGTCTCGTGGAGGAAGTACAGCCAGAGACGGCTGAGTATGGTATCAGCAGCTTTGTGTACCGCTCGCGCCGCCCCTTCCATCCCGAGCGTCTGTGGAACACGATACGCCAGTGCTTTGTCGTGATCCAGGAAGAATTTATTGATGACGGTGTCGAGCCTGAGGATGCCACTAAGGAGGAAGCGGAAGACATGGACCCTGAAGACGCCCCGCACGATGCTGCTGAGGATGATGATGCTCAGCCGGCGCTGCATCCCGAGGCACGCCTGCAGTGCAAGCGAGAGTCGGCTGTATGGAGCCCGCTTCTGCGCTCCAAGGGCTTTTTGTGGCTAGCGACGCGCCCACTTTTGTTTGGCGAGTGGTCTCAGGCCGGCATCATGCTCACACTTACCGGTGGTGCTCGTTGGCGCTGTGAAGTGCCGGACGAAGAGTGGCCTGAGGATGAGGAGATTTGTGCGGCCATTCGCCGTGACTTTGATCCTTCGACACCGTGGGGCGACCGCCGCCAGGAGCTTGTATTTATCGGACGCGGCATCGACCACAAGCTAATCACAGAGACGATGGACAAGTGCTTGCTAAACGACGACGAATGGGCGCAGTGGGTCGATGTCATGAGCCGCAAGGACGTGTCAATCGAGGACAAGCAAAACATGCTTGTGGACATTTTTGACGATGGATTCGAAGACTGGGTCGATGGCGAGGCCGTAGACCATGATCATGATCATGATCATCACATGGACGAGTCCTAATTAAAGGACTCCGGTAGCCACCGACACCATGACGCCCAGTGCGACCAACAAAAGTGCTCCCGTGACACTGGCGAGCACAAAGACTAGCGCATGTAAGACATAGATTCCGTACATACCTTCGACGCGACTCGGAATGAAACGACCACGAATCAAACTGTGCTGGGTGTGGAAAAAGCGAACTGTGCCACAAAGCAGGGCGAGGATGCCAAAGCCCACAAACAGGATGCCGATTGGCGATCCTAGACGCTGTAATGTACGCATCCTAAAGCTACCGCCCGCAAATGGCGTCCCTTCAATAGGTGTCGACGCCCATGAAAAGAGACGCTGGGACGAACTACCCCGATCCAGAATCAGCTCAGGCAGGCGGAACAATTGCGCAATTGCAATACCGATACTGACGAGAGTCAACGACGTGCGCATCCATGCAAGAAATGTGCGCTCCAGCGCGAGATGATCACGCCCCACAGACCCCCTGTTTTCCAGCTCATACCATAGCTTCATCGTAGAACAAGGCCCAGATCGTGGAGGAAGGGTCGCTAGGCCCGATCTGGGCCCGATGCTTGAGTGCACGGATCGGCAGCGTCAACACAAGGGTCCACTGACGACCATGTCTTTTCCATGGTACGCCAGGTCCATCGTGAAATACAAGAGCCCACATCCGCAGGACTTATCCTTTCCTAAGTATCAGGACCTGCGCGTACTGGGCTATGCAGATCGTGGAGCTGAGGAAGAGGAAGCCGAGGAAGAAGACGATCGGTGGTATGTCGGAGAGTGGCTCGATGGATCGCGTCAAGGGCAGTTTCCAGCAAGTCTGGTGGTGCGTATCAATTCTGAAGAGGTATATGTGCCTCATTCACCGGCAATGCCTGCCGCAGAGCCCATTTCCCCGCCCAAAGATATTTCCAGCGAGAATGCATCTAGCGTGGCCCCAGAACACGTGCAAGAAAAGACACCGATGAATGCTGAAGAGCCACAAGAAAAGGTGCCTGTCGAAGGAGTACAAGAATTTGTACACAAGGAGGCATCAGGAAGCGCTGAGCAGCCACAAGAAAAGGTGGATGTCGAAGAAGTCACTCCTCAACCGGAGGTTACCGGGATGCTCCCTATTGAGCAGCCCGTGGTTCAGACACATACCGAACAAATGCCCCAAGATTCGGAACGCAGAGCGCCAGTGCCACGTGAGGACGTTGCAGAGCCAGTTCAGGAACGAGCCCCTGCACCTATCAAGCCGAGCCTGAGCGAATCCGTTCCCGAGACACAAGCATCAGCCACCATGCCCTCCCATTCCCCCGAGGACACCCCTGTTGGACCGGCACAGGGTCATGCTGCGCCAAGTTCGACGGCAGATCCACAGGCAGCGGAGCCATCTATTGATCCAAGTGCCATGTCGCTTCGTGACCGTATTGCCGCGTTTAACAAGCCAGTGGAAAAAGGTCCACCACCGCCCCTTCCGCGTGGCAAGCCTGGCGGCTGGAAACGGCCGGTACCTGTACATGTGGCTCCAAAACATGTGGATGCCAGGACAGATGCTGCGCCGAGCACAATGAGTGCTTCAGACGCGCAGAGCAGTATCAAGATGAGCCTGAAAGAGCGCATGTCGGCGCTGCAACGGAACGAAGAAGCCATTTCTCGCCCTACTCTTACTACAGAGCGCCAAACTCCTTCAAAGCTGACGAATCCCCTTCCTACTGAGCCGTCAGGCGAAGATGCAGAACACCGCGCTTCGATTGCGAGGCGAATGGCAGCACTCGGTGGTCGCCGTGTTGAGCCGGGTCTCTTTGGCATTTTGCCCAAGGCTGAGGCTTCGAAGCAGAAGGATCAGCAAGACGTGGATCAGAAAGAGGCCAGCGAGCAGGATGCCAGCGAGAAGGCAGAGAGCCAAGATTCGCAAACTGCCGTGGCCTCAACGGGCGAGGCACCATTAGTGGTGCCTCGTCGACCTGTTGCTCCGCGAACGCGTCGTATAAAACCCGCTCAAGAGACTGCCAAGGGACCAGAGAATAGTGAGGTGCATCATTCGACTGAGCGGCAGATACCAGCATCCGAATCTGCTACGGATCCGCCCGCACCTATGGACGGCGGGGCATCGACTGTGGAATCTCCGGCATCATGTAAGGCTGGTGAAGAATGCCCTGATGGCGTGCTTGTGATGCATAAGGAGCCTGGAGAGGCACCGGCTGCTCACAACGAGCAATTGTCTACGCTAGAGGGTGAAGTGAGCAACGAATTCTCTGTCCCCGCTCGTGATACTACTGAGTCATGTGTGCCTGCTCAACAAGAGGCTCAGACGCTGCCAGCGTCTGATTTATTGTCCACGAAACCAACGCTGTCGTCCTCAGAGGCTCCTTGCAAGACTGAACAAGATGTACAATGCGCATCTCTCACTGGATCTGTGGACAAGCCTGATGTAGAGCCGGAGTCACAGGTGTCGAAGACTGTGGTGCCTCCTATCCAAGAGCAAGAGGATACTCCCTTGGCATCGGAACATGACGTATATACAGGCATGGAAACGGTGCCTGCCGAGCAGCCTATGATCCCTTCACCATCTGACCCCATCGAACATATCGCATATGCCATGTCGACCATGCCAACTAGGAATGGAGTAACAGAGGACTCAGACCAAGATTTTGCTGAGCAACATGCACTACTTGAGCATCTTCTACAACACCCAGGAGAGACGTCGAGTATTCGGCAGGAGCCTGTTTCGTGCCTCGAAGAACGAACTTCCCCTGCCCCACCACTCATCATGGGCATGCCTATGCCCCCTCGTCGCTCCACTCACGATAACATCTCGCCTCTTTCACCCATGGGACACGATACGCCCTCTTCCCATACCTCATCGCCTGTTCACACTGAAACGGCGCCATCAGCCCGAATGCCGCCTCGACCCACTCGCCGTGCCCCTACTCTGCCTGTGTTGGAAGACTCACTTACATCACCCCCCAACAAGCCCGGATTACCATCAAATATCATCGACGTACCCATTCCTAACTCAGATACACGAACTGAAGAGGCCACGTCGCCCTCCAGCGCTGTTCCAGATCGACCTAAACGCGCGCCGCCTCGTGCACCCTCCTCTGAGACTGCTTCGTAGTGTCATAAAACTGCCCTTTTTTGACCGCTCCACATGTTCGTTAATTTCTTGTCATGGTCCGGTTTAAAAATCGGTGGCTGCTACTGACGCTGGCGTCAGAGCCTATCCCCATACCCGATGACTACGGACATCAAATACCATTTGCTAATCGTGCGCCCAACGTGACGGCGCACGCCATCACTAAAGCCTTGCGCACCTCTCTGCGTGTGAATTTTGGCGATGCGGCATCCGGTGCCTATGCTGGGCCTCTCATGTGCAAGTATTATTCCCCCAAGTCCGGCATTGGTATCGTACGCTGTGCAAGAGATGGCGTACGATATGTATGGGGCGCTACTACTTTTCTCGACTCTATTGATGGTCACCGAGTGCGGATCTGCGTACGTTCCTGCGGTGGAACCATACGCAAGATCCAAAGAAAGGCTATCTCTATCGACAAGTTCTACATCCTGCGTCTTGAACAAGCAAAAATGCTCAATATATCTGCTCTCCGTCATGCTGCTGCCGAACTAGAAAAACCCACGGATACCATGGATGTAATAGACGATGACGTCGGTGTGCCTTTAGATGAAGACGACGATGCTGCTTCGTTTGACGACAATGCATCTCTACCCTGCCAAGAAACGCAAGATATCCCATTGTCGGAGGAATGCAAAACACTCTTGGCGAAAAGCCAGTCTGACATCATGCAGGTGTCGCACTGAGCAATTCAGTTGTCTTGGTATTGATGTGAGCACACCTTCAAATCAAGGTCGAAGCCTTGTCTCGTTGGTGTAGTTGGTTATCACGTCGGTCTCATAATATGATCGCGCCTGGCGCGAATAGTTGATATCTGGAGGTCGCCAGTTCGATCCTGGCACGGGACAAATTTTTGTCGTTTAGTGACGCTTTATGCTCATTTCTTTAATCAGCGTGATATTTTTTGTCCACCTACATCGAGCCGTAACCGTGACCAGGCGAGTTATGCAATCCATTTCGCCGCTGCTGCAAAAACATTCATACTCTGTGCGTAAACCATAATATCATAGTGAAAACAATAAAGGTATTATGTTACGATCCGTCTCGACTAGATTGTCTCGTTGGTGTAGTTGGTTATCACGTCGGTCTCATAATATGATCGCGCCTGGCGCGAATAGTTGATATCTGGAGGTCGCCAGTTCGATCCTGGCACGGGACAATTTTTCTCCTTGCTTTTTTGGTCCTAGAAACTCGCGGTCAGTATCAAGGGCGCTGTGACTGAGTTTATAGAAACGCTGTACGATAAGTGTACGCCTTAAGTTTGCCACTCATCACGCTCCCGTGTGCGTAAGGTCAAACTATGGCTGTATGATGATGACTCAGCACATATTAGGCGCTCTGGCAAAATGTTCCAGTACCTGCGCCACACTTACGTGACGCGCCAAAGATGCCACAGGAGCATGGCACGAGCGCGCCAGCCGTGGATGCAGCCGCGAATGAAATACAGGATACGTCTTTATTGGGAATCCAGGAGCATATTGCATCTCTCCTGCACCAGTATCCCCAGGCTGTAACAGAAGTCGTCGCACTACCTACCAAAGACGGTCAACCAGTGATATCCCGCGATATATGGATCAGTGAGCACTTGAAGCGCATTCTCCGGGACATAAATGCACCATGGATCTCTGGTATATTAAAAGAATGCCATAATAGCAACACATGTCATGCAATGCGTGTTGGCGAGGATACATACATGTGTCGTGCGCATAACGATGGACGTTTGTGTACCGCGCGTGAATACATCAGCCACACAATCGATGCAGCCTCGGAGCAGCTGCAGTCGACCAAGCCTATTTCAACCAGCGAGGATATGCGGCTACCGCGACCATCCCACCAGCTCTTTTCTTTGGTGTGCAAGCAACTTGCACGCATTTTCTCCCACATATACCTGCATCATCACGATCTGTTTCAGCGCTGCGAGGTGACCACATCACTATATGCACGATTCAAAAAGCTCACAAAGACATTTAATCTAATGCCAGATGGGCTCCTGTTAATGTGATTACGGCGCCGATGCGGATGATGACGAAACGGCTTCTTTTCGGCCTGCCTGTTAGTTTCACCAAATGTACGTACATAGAGGACATGAATTTGAGTTATTTTCGAGCCACTGGTCGACACATGATGCGTGAAATACGTGCTTGCACGAAAGCACGCGACAGTCGTCGTCTTCTTGCCACTCATCCAGGCACACCAGGCACTTGTCCAGAGTGTTTTCCGTCACACGGCCCTCTCGGTGTAAAGCAGCGATCTCTTTTGCTTTGACTTTTAGCAATCCACTGCGCTCAATGTCTGCGGCGGTAGTGGTCGGTCGCTTGTTACTCATCGCAGCAATCGTACCAAGCAACTCCATCATAAACATTAGGTCACGTCCAGCGTCACGAGGGCGTGACACCAAAAGGGGATGCTGTTCATGATATCGTCCACCACTGACGAATAGCACGAATCGCGACACATCCGGCCGATTTCCATCTCCATCTCTGGGCATGGCTTGATCACCGCCCATGAGGCGCTCGTCAGAACGCAGGCTCCGAACGCCCACCATGACACACGGGATCAGGGATGAATCACTCGGTCGCTCGAAGCGGTGCAATCGGAAGAACGAAAGCTGGCCTAGCACAACATCACCATCTCGGCGAGAGCGGACATCCCCGGTAGTCTCCGACTCAACATCACTGCCATTCATCCGATGAATCGCAGCATTCAGGTCATCAAGCAATTCACGCAAAAATCGATCGAAAGATCCTGGCTCTCCATCCGCCAGGGGCTCATTTTGTCTTGCACTTTCCAGTGTCGATAAAACAGAAGAGACTGTTTCATTGTTGGTATTACCGGTTGATGCCGAACGATTCTCCTGCGACTGCGGTGAAGGTCCACGTTGCGGTAAGGAAGCACGCAGCGCATCACGCATGAGACGGGAAATGTTGGATACTGTCTCTGAATCAGACTGCGTATCTCGGTCCCGAGGTGCAGAGGAGGAGTGGCGCGTAGCCTGACGACTGGCCATGAGCCGATTCAGTAGCTCGCGACCAAAATTGGATTCGCCTGTGTCGGCATGATTTTGGGGTGTCTCAGAGGGAGAAGGCTGATTCTGTGACGATCCTTGCGGGGGTGCTGCGAACGCCGTCGATGCCATCGTGGGGTTGGCTGATGCTTGGTTTACGACAGAAGCTGCTGTGGCTGCAGCTGCAATTCGCAAGATACGACCTAACATCTCGCCCTGTTCAGCCAATGTTGCCACATGGGGTATATCCGAGTCTGTTGAGCCATTGGACTCCGTGCCAGCATGGGAGGTGCCTAAACTTGGTCCATGCTCAGATGCCGAGTCATTCGTAGGTGTTTGAGTGTTATCAGTACCTTGAGAAGCCGATGTACGCGCCACAAGAGCTCCCTGCACAATGACCGATGTGCCAGATAACGGTGCACCAGGTGTTCCGGGCGCACCGGCTCCAGGTTCGCCACGAGTCGCACCCAGCACTTCCGAGAGTAATGTGCCGAGAGTCGATGTTGGTCGGCCCCCTGGAGTATTTTCAGGTCTGAGGAATCGCGAAGGACGTGACCTATACGTACCGGACAAAGACGACGGGTCGATACTAGGATGATGTGGCGGCGCAGGTCTGGGCCCAAGAACGCGCTCAATAAGACTGACAGCTTCTTGGCGTTCAGCTGCAAGGGGATCAGGATTGGGAATCGATGTACTTGTGTCATGAGAGAGGTTCGTGTCGTTGGCTGTGTGTCGTGATGAAATGGAAGGTTCAAGGTCAGAGTTATTAGATGAAAGTCGCCTTCTGCTAGATAAAGACCCGAGGGTGCGTTGGACCCATCCTGAACGTCGTGCTTGCCCATTTTCCAATGCTCTTTCTTCATCCACTTCCATGTTCTCGTCATCTGCCCCCCTTGGTACTGACAAGAGACGACGGCGGCGAAGCCCACGGTCTTGGTGTTCTTGTCCACTATCGTCGTCCTCGCGCGTACGTCGAGCAGGTATTGTGGAAGGCGGCATGCCTTCCTCCTGCCGCTGAACACGCTCGCGACGTTCGCGCACACTACGCGAGTGAGCAGCTCCCATCGTGAGTCAGTGTTGGACTGAAGATATTCAGCCACTGAATCCATGGTTCTTATATCCTCGCCCATCACGTGCTGGCGGCGTTATGGGGCACCGCCGCGGTGCTGACACAATCGCTCGTTTGGAGCAGCACAGGCCAACAGCCACCACCCTTTGGCATCATGCAATCGCCGCTGATTGCTTTGCCGCTGAAAGAAACCAAGCCTGTCGACCTCGTAAAACCTTTGAAAAATCTGATAATACAGAATTATGAGCAGAGTCCTGTATCATACATGGATGAACTTCAACGCATATCTCAGGCTCGTCAGGACGCCACAGGCCAAGCAAGTACGGAAAGCTTAGGTCGCGATCTGCTCTTTCGATATTTTCACATAATTGAAATGCTTGAACTACGCTTCCCAGAGCTGGAGGCGCCGTTCGTATGGCTTGATTCGTTCACACATGCACCAATTGAGCAAAGGACCACGGCGTACGAAAAGGCTTGCATCCTCTACAACACTGCAGCACAAATCACGCGTGTATCCATGCAGCTGAACCGCAGTGACAGCAGTACAGATGCTTTGAAGCGAGCATATACAGGTCTTCGACAGGCAGCTGGTCTGCTGCAGTACATCAAGAACAATTTTATGTATGCGCCTAGTGACGATATGAAAGGCCCGGCACTCGAGTCGCTAAGCAAGCTTTTGCTAGCTCAGGCATCAGAAGTTTTTCTTGAAAAAAGTATTCATGATACAAAAGGTGAAGCGCTCATTGCCAAGCTTGCAAGCCATACGGCGCACACGTATTCGGGCCTGTCTGTTGAGTGGAATGACACCGACAATTTACGTGTCCCTGCCATGTGGTGCCGTATCGTGGCATGCAAGGCGGATCATTTTATGTCTGTGGCACATTTATATCGAGCCAAAGCAGATCGCGCTGCAGGAAAGCATGGTGAAGCACTCACGCGGTTCCGCTACGCCTTGTGTAAGGCACAGGCTGCATCGAATCTCACATACCTTGATACATGGTCTTTTGCCACGTACCTCCGAAGTACTGCACCATCTGATGTTTCAGAATCGCTGCATCACCTAGTTTCTACCCAGTTAACGAATGCTTCAGAGGCATGTCGTGAGGCCGAACGAGACAATGACTTGGTATACCATGAACGGGCCCCTGAGTTGGATACGCTGCCGCACATAGATCAGGTGTCTATGGCAACAGCAATCCCCATACGTGATGTATTTTCACAGCCCGATATTCAAAAAATACTGGGTGGTGACGTTTTAACGAGCCTCATTCCTCTAGAGGTCTTGAAAAACACATCTGTCTACACCGAAGAGCAGGCCAAGATGGTTCGGGCCGAGTCGACGCGTATTTGCGAAGCCAATGATCGCATCGATGAGGCCATCTCGGCTCTGTCTCTGCCGCATGCGCTTGATCGATACGCAGCTCTCGATGGCAAGCCCATTCCACCATGCGTCCCGTCTCAGCAGGTGCTCGATATATGCGAAGAGGTCGCGGTCAGTCACATTATAAGCCGTGTTGAACGAGTGATGGAGTCGCTGCCAAAACAAGCACCCTTGATTGAAGCGACCTTGAGCGATGCGATGGCCGATCTTGATACGGATGCACGCGAGTGTGAGCATGGCCGCGTCAAGCATGCAGCGTCGTGGTCGCAAGCCCCGACTGCGAGCGTCGCTCGTTCATTGCGTCGTGACATCCACGCCGCACGCGACGCATTAGCAACCGCGCGCGAGAACGATAAGGGTATCACACAGCTATGGAGCGATATTCGCGACGATATGGCGCTATTGTGCCAGGGACGCGAGGCGGTGGAACATGCTTACTCGCAGCACGCTCGCCTTCCTCCGTCCATGGACTTGTTGGATCATGATTTTTCGGACCCAGAGCCCGCGCGAGCGCTCTTACATGAGACACATGCACAGATCCATGCACTGCTGAGTATGCCGCAGGAGCGCGAAGCCATGTTACAAGAGCTCAAGCGCCAGGTCCAAAACGATGACATCTCACGCTCGCTTCTCCTGCATCGCTGCGTCCAGCACATGGAAGAAACGATGTTTGCTCAAGAGTTGAGGAAATATGCTCCGATGCAGCAACGTATCCGAAATCATATCGCGCTGCAGACCCAGCGGATTGAGGCTTTGCGCGACTCTGTCGACCGACTTCGTACACACCCCGGTGCGGCAGATGTTCGTCGTCGTTGGGATGCGTCGCAAGGCGGGGCTCGTGAATGGAATGCGCGACTCGTACAGGCGTACGATGCTTATACAGATGTCCAGCGAGCCATGAACCAGGCTCAAGTGTTTTATAATGACATGTCGCACACGGCCAACCAGCTGGCCACGCAAGCTGAGCGTCTCTTGGCGGAACGGCGTGCTGAACGCTCGTCCATACTCATGTCCTCGGACACTATACCAGCTGCCACGACGGCACCGAGAGCCACGACTCTTGCTGAGGACCTCGCAGCTCTACGAATGTCGAATCCATCATCTCGGGGCCCGCCTCCACCGCCACGTCCACCTCGTATCTAGACTACAGAGCTAATTCATCTTCATCGTCCTCCTCGTTCTCCTCGTCTTCGATATCCTCTTCGGCCTCATCCTCCGTCTCTGCTTGAGTAGAAGGCGAGCGAGCGGTGCGGCGCTGTGCGGACCGTGAAGCTGGAGCAGACTTGACTGGTGGTAGAGATGCGAGTAACGGCGTAAGTGAAGCTAATGCTTCTGCGTCGGGTAGCCCTTCCGTGTGCTTCGCCAGCGCCGCTTCAAAGCGCGACAGGGCGAGACGCATAGATGCGTCATCTGCTCGAGCACGGAGTTCCTTGGCCAGTGTATCAAGCTTGGTGGCGCGCACACTGTCCAGCGGCCTCGCTGGCCATGCCAGCTTGCCAAGGACGTGCACTAGGGCCTTACGAAGTTCTTTGCTGGTGGATGTCAATGCATATTCCAATAATTTGATACCCAGATCCATGTGGATCCATTCATCTGGTTCGGACAACAACAGACGCGATGGATGACACCAGTCGATGAATTGAGTCGCCATCTGGGACGGCGTTATCATTTGGCTGCGAACCGATGCGTCTTCGTACACACTCACTAACACGTCCATGGTGTCGCAAAATACGCGTTGGACCATGTGCTGGTGACGAACGTGTGAGCTGCAAAACAAAGGAAGAAAATAGCTCAAACATTGCCGCAATGCTGAATGATCAGCGGTATAAGGGCTCATGTACGTTAGGATCAGACTTTTGAGCACGTCGTCTTCCACTAAGGTGCCTGTAAGCATCAGCTTGGCCATGCCCTCACTGGCAATCGTCTGAACATTCGGATCGTCATGTTCCAGCAAACTCAGAAGAAAATTGACCATTTGCTGTCGCGCATATTGCAAACCTTGCTCCCTGTCTCCATCGAATTCATTCTCAGCAGCAACTTCGGCACTCTGAGAACATAATGCGTCAATACCATGTACGATAGTCAAGTCAAAAAGACACTCGACGCATCGCGTACGAATTGAGCCTTGAGCTCGTTGGATCTGGCTTAGCAGCAGAGGAAACGTGACAAGTGCCGCTTTTTCGTCAAGGATTGAGCAAAGACCCAAGCACACAATCCCCTGTTCACGCAAAGCAACATCGCGGCTCTGTATGGTTGGCACAATGAGCTCCTGTATGAGTCCCTCGAGCGATGTATCGTCTTGCAATGAGCATGCAATACGCTCAAGCATCGACTGCACAATCAGCAAGCGACGCGCCTCCAGGGCTGCCTTATTTGCCGCTCGCTCGGGCGTCATCTCTGGGTTGTCGGCATGCACACGCTGGCGCCATGAGAGCGCTTGACGTACAGAAGCATCGGGGTCTACCATATCCTCATCGAGGGATTGCACCAGCTCCACAACCATTTGCAAAAAGTCGCGGTGTCCACTCGAAAGCCGAAGAAGCACATCAAGGCACCGCGGGACGAGCTCAGCAGGGAGCCATGCATTCCCGAGCATCTCACGCACTAGCATGTACATTTTTTGGCGACCCATTTCGTCACCGTAATCGCAGTACATAGCTATCGTCAGCATCTCGCTCACGACGAAAACACGCGACATGGCTCGGTTGTCCTGGAGGATCGGCATATCATCGTCTTGCGCTTCTTCTTCGGCTTGCTGCTCGAGAACCTGGTTCAAAGCATCATATTCGGCTTGTATGCGGAATACAAGTGCGGTGACGACCGGGATGCACGTATCCAACTCACGCTCTAGAGCATGGGTCGTGCAGTACATCACGAAGCATCGAGCCAGTAGCGCCTTCGCAGGTGACATGTCCTGCCAGAATACATCCTGCTGAGACAGCATCTCTGTAACTTGCGAGCGCAAAGCAGGCATATCTTCCAGTAAGGCAAGCACCACTGGCTCGCCGTTCGCACTCCGACTTACGTGTAAGAGATTCAGAAGCGTAAGTATATCAAATCCAGTAGCCTCTAGCCACATGGAAACAAGCTTTCGTGCCGCTTTTCTCACACTCTGATCACGCTCGTGTAGACCAATCCGAACCACTTCTGACAGAGACACTTCGCCCAAACCCAGCGCTTCACGCACTGTCAATCCGTCCTCACGTTCAATCAGCGGCTGAGTGTCGAGAAGCATTTTGAGAGATCCGAGGTATACACAACGCCGATTCGTTGCGTCGACATCCTGTAATCTTTCTAACAAATAGGGTAATGTGGTCGGTGTGGGAGGGATGTTGAAGAGGGCAGCCCGACGTACTTCCGCACTCGAGTCATGGCGCAGAATATGCAGGAGTAAACGCAGAGTGTGATCCTCCGTGCCGTCCTCGTCTGTTTGTAAGCGCGCGAGAGCAATGACAGCCTGAACGCGGATGCCTGCCTCACGGTCTGTCAGTCGCTCCATGAGCATGGTAAGGAGTGTCTCAAAGAGATCGTCATCCAAACAGTCCATCACATTGATCAGTAAAGAAACACAATGGCAGCACCTCAGTCGGACATGTTTATTCTTTGCACGAAATCCCTTAAGGAGATGCTTCAGTAGAATCGTGACGAACCGCATGGCCGGCGTCTCGGTATCTTCATCCTGAGCCGCAAACTGCTCTAGAATGTACGCAGCATACGTTGCTGCAAACTTGCAGATGCGATCAGCATTTTTCACTCCGCGCTTGAGTCCCAGCACGCGGTGCAAGCATCCAAAAAAGGTCTCGTTGAACGCTTTTTCACCGACCAACCGAGTGCCGCGTTCCGTCTGCTCTGTCACCTGGGTACACCGAGCATGGAGGCGGTATAAAGATACACAATTTTTTCTGTGGTTTGCCACAGAGAACTGTGCATCCTGGAAGTGCGGCGGTAGTTGTGCCTGCACCTGCTCCAAGACCGAATCGCGCATGACAAGCAACACGCGCGTGTGTTGGTGTCAAGTGATGATAATATCACGTGACATCTATGCCAACCTGGGGAGGGGCACGAGCCAGGGCAGGACACGGTGCAATCTCATGGGGTCACGTCCATGTGCGAGGCTCTGCGCCCATGTGCGGCGTTATTCGACGCGTCCGCGTATCTATGTATCACACTCCAATGATGCGCTATTTAACTTGGCATGGGAAGATTTCGTATTCCGTACGACCCCGGGAGACGTACCAGCCTGCTTCTTGTACATCAATGAGCCGTGTGTCGTGGTTGGGCGGAATCAGAATATATGGAGCGAAGTAGATCCAAAGGCTATGTGTAAGCATCGTGTACCCATCGTACGACGACTCAGTGGCGGTGGCGCCGTGTATCATGACCTTGGCAACTTGAATTTTTCGTTCCATTCTTCCAAGACACATTTCCTACGCGCTACACACACAGATCTCATCACACGCGCATTGCGCTCACCACCCATTTCGTTACCAGATCGATTTGGACATGCGCCCGTATTCCGCACACAGCGAAATGATCTGGCTGTGTACGATGTACATGCGACGCATGCATCTGATGAGAGCGTGCGTAAAGTATCTGGCAGCGCGTATAAACTGGCAAGTGGGCGCGCGTATCACCATGGCACCCTGCTGTTACAGGCCAATTTGCAGCGTATGTCCATGCTTAAGCAGCGCCGCAATCATATTGCGTCCAAGGCCGTAGCCTCAGTGCCTTCGCCTGTGGCAAATTTGGTGGATACGTTTCCAGCGCATGCGGAGCGACTTGAATGGCCTTGCTTGTTCTCGGCTATTCGTGCCGAGTTTGAGCGTATGTATGGTGCAAGTGAGATGGTGGATGTGGACGTATCTTACCTCGACGCACGCGCGTCCGATGGTCGACGTCAAGTAACGCCGCGTGCTACCTACGAGGACATGCAGACGTGGAAGTGGCTGTATGGCTCTTCACCCGCTTTCCAAGTCCGTGCGTCGACGAAAGACGTGCCGTATGATGTTCCTCTTGATCTTGTGCTCACATGTGAGCGCGGCATCATTGTGCGTGTGGATGCCGAGTCACCCGATACCCCCACCCGTCTCGCCGCCCAGGCTTTGATCGGTGTCAAGTACGACGCCGTCGCTCAGGCGCCGCCGTCTCGCGTGCCTCCAAATGCATGGCATACACATGAAAAATTAGGGGCATGGCTATATCGTGCATTATAATATCGTTACGTGTAAGAGCGACCAGATAGAAGCTCGTCAATCATGCGGTTCATAAGCGCTTTCTTCGTGGATAGATCAGCGTTCGGCATGGATGCTGCCACTGCGTCACGAACATGTCGCTTGGTGACTTGTATCAGGCTCGGCTGGGCTGCCAGGTACGAGCGGATCTGGGAGCGAATCTGCTCGTTTGTTGGATCCTCTGTATAGTCGATGGGAAGCGATGTCGCGGAGTGGTGGTCCGAGGAACTGCCACCCCATATACCACCAGCGCCGCTGCCGCTCAACATAGAAGCATGTACGTCAGAGAAAGAGGGCATAAAGGAGGGCATGCCGTACATCGGCGGGGGAGGCATCATCGAGGGCGTGGGGTACATCGGCATGCCACCCAACATCATGGACGGATGCGAGGCATAGCTGTCGTGTCCGAAGGAAGACATGGGCATCCAAGACGCGGTCGACTGTCGGTTCGACTGCCGCTTGCCTTTTCCTTCGAGTAGATTCGTATGCTGGAAGTAATCGTCCATGTCTGTCGATTCGACCATCGGAGTCAAGGAGTGCGACAAGGCACTCTTAGATGGCTGCATGGCTTCGTACAAAAGCGTTTCGGTCGGCGCCGACGTTGGATCAGCATTGTGGGCATAAAGTTCATGTTGGTACTCGGTCACAGTCTTTCGGGGAATCATCGAGTCGTCGTATGGCTCGTCATCAGTGCCTGCCACCACTTTCTTGTTACCCTTCTCACCCACAACCACACGCGTGTTACCCCACGAAAAGTCGTCCATGTGCCAGAAAGAATAAATCGGGAGAAGGAAAGCATAGATGGGAAAAGCGATCAGGTAAATGATCATCCAGCCGATGTATTGCCACTGTCGCTTGAGCAAGAAGATAATGGCCTGGAGACCATACACCGCGCCTATCATCGCAATGGCGACGATGGGCAGAGGACTCGAGCCCGTTGCGACGGTCACGATCAAATACACCATATACACAGCTGTAGCCGGCAGGATGATGGTTCCAATCAAATCAATAAAGACAATGAAACGCATGGAAAAGAGGCAGAACCCGCAGAGTCCCTTCATACGCACCAGCTCGACAAGATTGTGCACAGTCGAGTTGATCCAGCGACGGCGCTGGGAAAGTAGCACAGAAAAAGACTCGGGCGCGGCTGTATGGGCCTGAGCATCGTTGCGGAACTTGGTGCGGTAGAGCGGGAAATGCTTGAGCAGGAGCGTCGTAAGATAACGATCCTCACCGAGGGCGAACAAGTTCATCTTGTGCAACGTGTCGATATGGTTCTCCGAATAATCGTCCAGGATGCGGTCCGATATGAACAGCGGACGACCCTTATCGGCTGATCGCAGTCGGTACATCGAGAAGCAGCCCGGCAAACATGTCACGCTGCCAAAAAGCGACTCGAATGCCTTGGCCAAATTATGCGATATATAGTACTCATACACCTGGATCATGGTCCATACTGTCGTGCCCTCATTGTCCATAAGCGTCTCACCACACACGGCAATGGTACGTGGGTCATCCACTGAAGCAGCCACAAGTCTGTTCATGCCATCCGGAGCAATCGACGTATCAGCGTCGACCATCAATACAAATTCGTATAGTGTCGGATCAACACCAATGACGTATTTCATGTGATGGTACAATTCCAGCTCTAAAGGGAACATCGGTGCATCAAAGTGCACACGGTTGAGGAAGCGCATCAACAAGATTTGTGTATCGCGCTTGCCGCGATTTCCTGGGCGCGAACGCTCACTGGGCCGACCGACCTTGACGACGACAATGAACGGCACAGAGTGACCTTCGTGGTGAAAAAGACCTGAATAAATCTTGCCGTAGTTGAGCTGCTTGGAGCCATTTGCGATAGACTTGAATGGCAGAGGCTCAGGATCCACTTGTGGGTCAACTCCGAGAATATCTAGCACGATGCGAGGTGTTGGTTGCTCATTCCCGCTGCCAACAATCATACCATCACATACAATAAACAAAAGCTTGCGTTTATCGTCGTACTCTTGAACAGCGAGAGACTCGATCGTTTTGCGCAATGACTCTTCGCCTTCCGTGTAACAGGGGACGTGGCAAATGACAAAGCGCTCTTGCTGCTCAGGTGTGGGTCGGTGAGCGAGTTGCAGCGCACTTAGAAACTTGGCAAAGATGGAGCAAAAAATGAGCACAGAGAAAGACAAAAGTAGATAGTTTTGGACGACACATTTGGGTTCCTGGCGGAAATCTGTTTGTCCGACGTGAAAAGCATTGTCGAGACACTGCTGCGTCTGGTGCCGGCGATTCGACGGCAAGCTGTCCATGAGCGCATCGAAATCGCTGCTAATGTCTTCACCAGCCTGAGCATCAAACAGGTCGACGAGGTCGTTCGGTAGGAAAGAGTATTTGTCGTCCGCTGGGTGCCGTTCCTGCGAGTAAACATAATTACTGAGGTCATAGATGCGGTGATGCACAATCGCCCATTTCCGCCACGAGCTTTCGCTTCGAATCGACTTGCGGTCATACACATAGTAGCCTTTGCGGTACGGTTTCATGCGCGGTAAGAATGTGTGGAAGTACCAATTTTCATTTTTGAGCTTCGTCTTGTCATAGGTCTGTGCTGCACCGGACTTGTGTATAGCTTGTGGGATCTCGGCCGTCAGATTTTGATGTTGCGACAGCTCCAGACTAGGATCCGTCACAAGACCCGGGCACCCCGCATGCAGAGGTACAGGGAAGTAGGACGTGAGGTCTTTGCCGGCTAACTCCATCATAACGTCTGATGTGACAGGTTGAGAGGGAATATCTGAGTGATCCAGCTTGTAAAACTTAGACAAGTCGTAAACGTCGCCAGCCACGGCGACAAAGAATGATTTACCAGAGTCATGCTCGCTTAACTGACCTTCATTCCAGGCATTGTTGAAATCAGGGCACAACAAACGCCCGATACCAATAATGTAAAAGAGAATCACAGCACACAGGAAAAAGATGAGCAGGCAAATGGTCACTTTTTCGCGCCACGCCATACGCACGTCTGGTCGCTTCTTACCTAGAACATGGTTCAGCACAGAGTCAGGCATCCACCATGTCAGACCCCACGTCAGATACACCCACCATTTTCGCATGGGCGTGACAGGGATTTCTTCCACCTCAGTTGGCTGGAACGGCACGTTCCTGTTCAGCAGCAAGGGGCCCGAGTCCCAACCCATCGTCTCATTAGGAATATCCAATTCGTCCGTCTTGCTGTCTACAGGCTCATGTGTGAGCAGGGGGGCCTGTGACATCGACATGTCCGACTGGACGGGCAAAATGTCGACCGTCGGTGCCGGGGCATTCTCGGCATGAATCGGGCCGACATAGCCATCCAACGAGAACCACACGTTGTAGGCAAGATAAACGTACGACGTGCCGAGCGCATAATCATCCGGCGAAGTCCACTCATGCATTTCTACCATGCGATCCACGGAACCGAAACGCTCTTGAAACTCATCGAGGGGTACACGTATGTAACTGTGCTGCTTGGCTCGCAAGATGCGCGAGATGCCCAGCGCATGCACTTGGGTGGCGACGCGCCGCTTGTCGAAAACAGAAAGCTTCACGAGGTCCATGGATCGCAGACACAAGACGTGCCAGCACGTCTCGGCCTGCCACATCGTACGCAGGAGGGTAATCACTGTGGAGTCGAGTTGCTGTAAAACGCCAGATATATGCGGCTCAGGCGAAGGAAGGCGCTGTCCGAGTCGCGTTGGGCGCCGTAATGGGCTCGATAAGACCTGTGCACGGAGCAAGACCTGCTGTTCTGACAGACGCGACTCAATAGCCAGGCCAGGACCGGCCCAGAGCCGAGCAACGAAGGGCGAGCGCGATGCACGCAGCGTCTGCAGCTGCTGTGTCGGCATGAGATCCAGCTCTGAGCGCTGATGCGCCACGATGGAGTATGCACACGTACCTAGTGCGTGCTGGATTTCGTAGGCGTACGTTTCGTCCTGACACGTGGCAAGAAAAGCGCGGTGCGACGAATGTGACACGTCAAGATCGCGGAAGAGGGCTGCATCGTCGTCGATGCCGCGAGAGCCGTCGAGCACCGCTTGGGATGCGCGTTCGTAATTGCCCAAGATTCCCTCTGTGGGCGGAATGTCTGTGTCGTGGAGAGGCACAGGTCCACCTCGTAAGAGCGACATGCAGTCCGACGGCACGCGGGACTCGGGCACCGCGATGCCATCCTGAGCCTGCTGTCCCACCTCGCCATCTGCATCGAGAATGGAGCGCACGGACAGGTGGCGTATCAGATCGGCCATGTAGTTCTTGGCAAGGTCATCAAAGTGAGCGGCGCGATGTTCGCCCTTCGGCAGCGTTCCACGGAGAAGAAAGCCAGGCGGATCGAGCTGCACGATGTGCCGTGGCGCAGGTTCGCGAGGCACGAGTTTTTGGTTCAGGATTTCAACGACAAAGGCAAAAAGCACCGCATACAGGTTCTGTACAAGCGTATTGCGCTGCTGATTCGCACCATGCATGTCCAGCATGCGTGTGATGCGTTCACTTTTTATGTATTGAGTGTCCATGACGAGACTCTGCTGCAGATCTGACACACTCACCTGGAGCACGTCAGCTGCACGGGACAGGGCGTCAGGCGACGTAATTTGGACATGATCATCAAAGGCCACGTCCTTGAGGTGGAGAATGGCCGAAAGAACGCGAAAGATGCCTTGAATGTGCTTTTCTTTGATTCCGAGAACCAAGAAGGCACGGCGCGTCCTCTCAAACATCCGAGCATCGTCGCGCGTTGGGACCGCCGATCCGAGCGACACCTCGTCGAGTCCCCACTCAGAGCGCTCCTTGGGCGACGCACCGGCGAGCAGCTGGTAAAAGATAGCAAATGATCGTTCGTTGGGTGCGACGTCACTGATTCTGTGCTTATCTAAACCAAAGGCCAGTACTTTGGCACCACGCAGCCGACCTTTTTGAGAAAAGTGCAGTTCCCAATACGTAGCATGCCGCGAGGCCTGTTCATTCAGCGCCGTTTTGGCATGTCCAAACGCATGCAGGATGTGCTGCGCGCAGCGAATCTGGTCAGCGATGTGGGATTCGTGCTGTGTGTGTGATGCCGAGAGCGTTAGCAAGTGCTCTGTCACCCGCTCCATCGAATGGGTCTTACCAGCATCTGTTACGCCGCTGTACAAAATCGATTGTGATTGATGCGTACACAGCATCTTGTGGTATACACGCGCAGCTAGCGAGTATGGATGCGGCGGGAGGGACGGGAGATCAGCATGGACGTAAGCAGCCTCAGCGACGTCGGCATCCAGTTGAGACGTGTCCCAACATGGATTGGTCGCCACAAGCATAGAGGCAGACGCCCACGTATACGGAGCCGACAGATCGAGCCGATCACACAGCACTTGCGTGATGCTCGCATCGCTGACCTTGCCTTCAGCTTGCGCAAACAGCGCCGCAAGGTCAGGCGTCGGTGCGGACATGCGAGAAGCTACGGCCTGGCTGTGGGTGTGCGTAAGTGTTGTTCTCGAGATCGGCCGAGTCAGCTACGGACCTGGTTGGTGGGAGACTGGCGCTCGAGGAGCTCCACCAGCACAGCCCTCGCACGGCGGGAAGACCACATGTGGTCTGTCTCCACAGCGTCGACGACACATTGCGGAGAGAGTGTGCGTAGATGTGACTCCCAAGCACGATAGCGCTCTGCTGAAGTGAACTGGTCGCGTGAGCAGTATATGACATGGACGGAAACACGGTCAGAGATACGTGCTACGAGATCGTCCAGAGCGTGGGCAAAGAACGACGTTTGTAGGCAGGTAAGGGCCCATCGCACGCCTAATGGATAGGACAGCAGGAGATATGATACGTGTGCATGGGACCAAGGGCCTGTCAGGGCTGGGCGCACGGTGGACGCCTGCATGGAGCCCGCACTGTAGCCCGCGACATGCACGTACGGCGTCCGAGTGTCAGGCGTCGTGCGGTCCATCGCATACGCCACTGCGAGGCGCATGTCTTCGCACTCTGACCGCATCGTCCAAGATACACGACCTTGCGAGGGCTGTACGCCCCGAGCATTGTATGTCATGACGTGCATGCCCTGTGTCAGGTAGTGCCCCACCAGCAGCTGCACGATCGGCTCATCTTGACTCCCACCGAGGAAGCCATACGGATGTGTTATAACAGCGATACCGCGGCACTCAGTCGGCGAAGTGTGCCATCGACCGGACAGCTTAGCGCCTTGGTATCCCTCGAACGCAACGTCCATGACAAAGCTAAGAGGGATCTGGATGGCAGCGCGGCCTATGTGTTTATCTAATCATAAGGAGGGGATCTCAGTCCGTGCTGAGGGTAAGCGTATGCGGCGTAATCACACGGTCGACGACATTGTCGGACGTGGCACCGTGTTCCAGGAAGGTGCTGTGAATCGAGCTGTCACTCAGTCCACGTGTGCGAGGACGCAATGAGGGTTCCTGCCACGGCGGTGGGGCTACCATGCTCGTGTCGCCATGGGCACCGCTCGTGGCCCTCTTGGCCGAGATAGCCGCTTCCATCAAGGCCGGCTGTGATGCCTTGGTCTTGAGCATGCCGGGCTTGGTGTAGGCGCCATGAGCATGCACGGCCACCGACGTCGACAGAGCAGCGGCACGCGATCGCGGCATGACACGCGAGGGCGGTGCACCACTGAGCCGGCTCGTCGGCACGTTGCGTGGCACGGCCATAGGTGCAGATTCAGCCCCGGCAATGCGCACGAACGAGGTCTCGTTCGACGCGGGTGACGCAGCCGTAGAGGCAGGCGCTTCAACGGGTGCGGGTCCAGGTTCACTCGACAAGACGCCCGTGAACATGCGAGATATCCAGCTGCGGTTCGTACTGATCGTATGAGCTCCTAGGTGCTCGTGGAGCAGCTTGGCAGCAGCGCTCGGATGTAAGTGCACTTCATTGATGCACTGGCGCAGACGCGCCAGCTCCAAGAGTGATTCACGCTGTAGTTTGAGCAGAGCGAAAAAGTCGCGTCGCGATACAAGGCTCGAGTCTTGCGGCACACCGCGACGCGCTTCTTTATCGACCGCCTTGCGGAAGTGATCGCGCCATTCTTCTATATCGCGTACACTGGACTGCACCGTCGTGCGCGATAGATGCCCCACATCGCCAGCGAGTTTCTGGCGCTGCAGACGCGATGCCAGCGAATCGATATCCGCTTTTTGGATCTTAGTGAACGTGTTGCTTGCCGTCTCAATAAACGAGCTCAGCATGGCCGTGCGATGCTCGTTATGCGAGACAGGCAAGTGACGATCTGAGTCAAAGCGATGGAGGGAGCCTGTATCGTAAGACATGGCATCTTCGTCAAAGTGCGCATACGACGACGTCGACGGCGTCGTGATACCCGTGCCTTCCGACATGCCACAATCACTGGGGCGTGTATCGTCTGAGCGCGCGTCCGACCGGCGGTCCTGCGCACCCAAGTCGGTCTCCAGGGACACACCGACCAACGGGCCCGGCCCCTCGGACATCTCGCGCAACTCGGCCACTTCGTCATTGGTCGTGCGCAGCAGCGCTTGAAGATGTTCATTCTCGCGCCGCATTGTTTCGTGCTCCTCCATCATAGCGCGAAGCGCGTCGTCCGACAGCCAGTCTGTCTCCTTGGTCTCGACATCTTGGGATGCGAGGTGCGTGCGAATCTGATCCCATACGCGTGTCTCTGTGGGACAAGACCATCGCTCATGTTCTTCGTTCCAGCGGCTCTGCATCTCATCGCACCGCTGCGAAATGACCTGTTTATGCTTGGCCTCCGCAGCCGCATACCGACGTCGCTCTTTCGCGAGCTCAGCGCGCATATCCTCGAGCTCATTGTGTGCACGCTCCAGCTTGGCATCCAGATGAGATGTCTTGACACGATGCATTTTCATTTGCTTCAGTTGGTGCCGTACCTCGTCGAGCTCCGACAGGAGCGCATGCTGGCTCTGATCGGCCGCCTCTAAATTAAAGTTGGCCTGCGATAGTTGGCGCTCCAGCACCTGCGTTTCCTTGATCGTCTGCGAGAGACGCGCGAGCAATTGATCACGCTGCTGTGCATGTTCTTCGGCCTCTTGCTGTGACCGATGCACAATGGTATCCTGGCGCTGCAAGAGCGCCTGACCAATTTCCGCGCTTAGCTGCAGATCCGACTCCATATCATGGATTTGTTGCGTGATGCGCCGCGACACGTCACATTCGGCTTGCCCACAACAGCATGGTGGGATCGTCACGGCGCTGGCGGATGACACATCGCCATCAACACTGCCCACGCGGCTGTGTCCACTGCGCCCGTCATCACTGCTTGCCAAGCTCTGATGACTGCGTCTTGAGCGCACAGAAGTGTTCATGCGCCGGTGCATGCTGATCTCGCTGACGATACGCGAAAACTCGTCGTTGGATGGCTTGCGCCGCAAGCTGGCGACCGAGTCCTCGAGCTCTGCCATCTCGTCCAGGGACAAGACACTAGGACATGAGCCGATGGTAGACACTTCCAAGTATGCGCTCGGTCGCTTTCGCACGCGTGGCGATGAGGCCGCACTCGCGCCCTTGATGGGCGAGGACGAATGGTACATGCGAGTGGCAAACGGCGCTGAGCGACGCTGGCTGGTGCGGTAGGCAAAAAAAAGGGTGTGGAGCCTGGCGGTGGGAACGCGTCGAATGACTAAACAGCACAGCAGCGCACAGATGATGCAACAGATGATATAGCCTATACAATGAAAAAAAGGGGTCGGGGCTTTTTCATGGCAACAGCGCCGTGCGTCACTCGCTCAGGTGGCCGGTCGCAGCGCGCGAAGTCGTTGCGCTAACGCCTCGTCTTGGTCCGCAGACGGCGCGTTTCGTCGTGCGGAGCTCGATTCCGCGGGCAGGTCTGACACTTTGCCAGCGAGACCCGCCTCGCCCAGCTGCTGGTGAACTTCGATGCCATTTTCATCCGCCACCTGCTGCAGAAGCGAGTCGACCTGGTCCTGAGGCATGCCTGTCGCTGTCGTAGCGTTCATAGTGTTTTCCATGTAGGAGGTCTGAACGTCGACATCCTCGAGCTGGCCCTCAAACTTGTCCATCACCAGGGAGATTCTTTCCAGGTCCATGGTCTGCATAGCGCGATCGAGGCCACGAACGACGTGGGCCATACCGCCTGTGACCTGGCGCATCGACACGGCCGTTTCGACCCGGCTCGCCACGGCATCGATGCGGCTACTGAGGCGCAGCAGATTCAGCGACTCGTTCTTCTTGCGGATCGAGTTGGCCGCGTATATGCGTGCGCCTTCGCTATTCCCTTGGGCGAGGGCCTGGGTAAGGGGCCGAGTACGTACCTTTTTCAGCTTGGCCTTTTCCGTCGCCTCATCACGCGCCGCCTTGTTCGCTTGACGCTGAAGCGACTTGATAGTAAACTGGTGTAAGTTGGCGCGTGCCTACCTTGAGCTGAAAGAGCGAGTCTGGGTGAGCGATGTGGACGTACTTTCCAGTCCGCCGCTGCTGTACATCCTCGGCGGGTCGTGGATGGAGTGGAGGCCCCCTGCCTCTCCTCGTCCCTCGAGGCGTGGGTGCGTGTGTGCTCCACATCATGGCCGACGCTCGCGGAGAGCCAGTCACGACGTGGTGGGTGGGTTTGCGCCAGCATGCGCACGATTCGCGGCCGGCGTATGCGCTCTCGGCCCTGTGTGCGATGTCTATGCCGTTTGGCTTTGGACAAGCGATCAAGATGGCCGGGAATGAGGCTGCGAAAAAAGCGCCGCGACTCATCCCGCCGTTCTGGCAGATGCTAGGTTTTAGCGTGTTTTTTGGCACGGGCGCCTATATGATCGATCACGGAGATACGCTGAATGGCAGTGGCGTGATATCGGCGTGGTCGCTGACCTATGTCACGTTCCACACGCTGCCCAAGCTGCGGTGGCTGTATCGCTCACCGCTCTCGCTGCTGCTGAGTACGGCTGTCACGGGGATGGGACTCGGCGTGTATGCGAACTACTACTTTGACAAGAGCAGTTGGCGCGGCGCAGTGCCGGGCCTGCTTCCGCAGCCGCGTCAAGAGGCAGACAAGTAGTGGGTATCTATAGCTCAAGCCGTGGCTACTTCGGGCGGCGTGGCACGCGTCAAGGTATCGCGCAAGTGCCGCGCGAGTCGTAAGAGACCGTGTGCGATGGCGTCGAGTGTCCATAGACTCACGTTGCGCACGCGCTGGTGATTCGCCTGCTGTGATGCCACATGGTGGGCGAGGGCTTCCCAGATCTTTTGCGAGACGAGCGGCGGCAGACCTGTTTGGGACAGGTCCAGCGATCCGTCGAACTCGCTCAGATCCATGAGAATGCGGCACTTGACGGGGATGAGCGTCTTGTTTGCGTTCATGAATGCGACGATCGGGCGAGCGAGTGCGTATGTCGAGTAGTTTAGTTCGCGTGTGAAGATGGGCATCGAGGCCTTGATGTCCTTGAAGCGCACATCGAGCTCAATGACGACCGATGGCCGGATGTCGGTGGTATGATCTAGCGACGCGACGTCGTCATCCGCAGCGTCACTGCGCGGAGGGTATGTAGAGCGCGAGCGGCGCGCCGCTGCGTCGTGTCCCGCGCGCTCCTGTCGCGCCCGTTCCGCCTGGGGGCCGACCGTGGTGACCGGCGCGACAATGGCAGGACCGCTTAGCTCGGGCTGGCCGGGAATGAGGGCGTCGCCGCTGTCGCGGGTCGCGGCGCGCTCGCCTGCAAAGGTCGCGTTCAGCGTATCGCGGATCTCGGAGAGGATCGTGTTGATGTCGACGTTCTCGCCATACTGCCGTGGGAATTTGATGTCGGCCACCAAGTCAAAGCGGCCCGAATAGATCCACATGAGCGGGCCCGACAGGCCGGCCATCTTTTGGACATGGTCAATGTTGACGCCGTCGACGCGTAGGCGCGACCAGTTCTGGATGTACGGCGTGTGCTGATCGGCCACTTTGCGGTACATATCTCGGGCGGTATGGTATACACTCTGGGGCTTGTGCAAGCTGAACAGGCATCCATCGACCTGCCCCGTGATCGAGTCGGCGTTCAGGAGATCGTAAAACAGCCACTGGGCGCGGAGACGGGGGATGCGGGCGTGAAAGATGCTCACGTTGAACGCGCGGAAATCGCCGGGCTGGTACAGCGTCACGAGGAAGTCTTCGACGGTGAACGAGTCCAAGTCAATGTCGTTCGTCTTGGCCGTGCGCCGAGCCTTGCGTGGATCGTAGGGCCGATCGGGGTCCCAAAACACATGTCGGCGGTCGACAATGCCGCGGACACCGCGCACATCCATTGTGTGCAGGAGCCCGCGTCCATCGAACCAGCGCGAGAGACTCAGCTGCACGTCGATCGAGTCGATGTGCAGCTCAAACATGGAAAAGTTGGTGCTCGCATCGCGTTCGACCTGGTGCTCGTCGTCGAACGGCTGCACCACATGATCGCCCGTATCGTAGGCGGGGATCGCCGGCTCGGCGCCCAGCTGCATCGACATGCTCGGCGAGACGGCATCGTCTCTGTGCTCGGCATGCAGCTTGACGGGATCGGTCGGCTCGGCGCGCCGCGTAATCACCACGTCCTTGAAACTGATGCGCCCCTCTTTCCACTTGGGGACGATCGCACTGCCGAACACGATCGTGAAGCCCATCTGCCGGGACAGGATCTTGGCCAGCTGCAGCGCAATCCACTCCTGCATGTTCAGCAGGCTCAGCGCGGCAAAGATCACCGACACAAACGTCGTCGTGCCGACAATGACCCATATGGCGGTCCCCAGCCCACCGAGCGTGAAAAAGGCGCTCAGATCATCGATGTTGAAGCGCCGGAACCCGCGGATCGTAATCCACTTGAAGTGGATGCGCATGCGGGTCCAGAACCCATGCGCCATACTCAGCAGCTCATCGCGCGTGGGCCGATGCGGCAGGTGCGTCTTGCTGTCTTCTCCCTTTGGGCCCGTGATGCGTCGCACGCGGAGCGCGAGCTCACGCAGGGTGCGTGGGTAATTTTGAAACAGGGGGCGGTCCACCAGCTCCCGCCCCGAGGACGAGGAGGGCTCGAGGTGCTTTTTTCTTCCGTCCTCCTCCGGACGCGGTGGCGGCAACGTGCGTCGTACGGCACTCATGTGCACATGCGCCACTTCCCACGCCATGCGTCGGGTCCCCACAGCCATCGCGGCCGATCGCCACAGCGACGACATGGTGGCCTCCAACGACCTGCACGCACGGCCACGGGGCTACGTCTGGCGGCGCACCCACGTGGAGTGTTGCACGTGGAATACCATGGCGGAGGAGCGCCTGGCGAGCGCCATCTTGGAGGTGCAGCGACGTACGTGGGGCATGGCTGACGGCAGGCTTGGCAGCGCCACCCGACTCGATCCGTGCATCGTATGATCGGGAGCACATGTCGCAGACGCTCGCGCGGTGCATAGCGCAGCATCGTGCGCTGCTCGCCGAGGCAGAAGAGGCGCTGGCGTGGGAGAAGCGGATGCATGCGGAGAATGCGGCGCTTCTGGACGACATGTCGCGCATGAGGGATGCGCCGGCGCCCCTGCTGCCCAGCTCGCACACCGAGTCGGAGCTGCTGGCGGCGCTCGTCCGCGTGACAGATCGCGCCTTTGACGACAGGCGGCAGTGCCAGCAGCTGCGGCAGGTGCTCGATCTCCTCCTGAACGCATTGTGGGACTGCCCCGACGACCCATACGTGAGCATGCGCGGTCTCGATACCCAGGTGGCGGCCTTTCTGCACCAGGCGGGCCTGGTGCGCGCCCACCCCACCGAGCCAGACGCCGTGCGACTCGTGGCCTTCCACGAGGCCCTGCCTGATGCGCGCACATCGCGGCCTACCGTGTATGGCTAAAGGAACGACGCTACGGGACGGACTTGGTATTCGACAGGACAAGGAGCTGGCGCGTCCACATCTCAAAGTAGTCGCGGAAGAAGAACAGCAGAGCTTGCGACAGGACGGCCTTGGTGATCTGAGCGTGCATGCCCTGGTACCAGCCGATCACGCCCTTTTGCTCGTAGATATGGTACAGCACGGCAAAGGCGGTGTTGTGGGGTGTGTTTCTCGTCTGCAGCCGCGTCTTGCTCAGGATGTAGGGGAACGTGACGACCGTAGCGAGGGACTTGGACAGCGCACCGATGACAAACGACTTGCCCGGCGTCATGTGGCCGCCCGAGGCGGCGAGGATCACGCTCTTGACGCGTTCGTACACACCGTATGTGATCGCAGGGTTGATCGTGAGCACCAGGCTAGGCTTGAGACCGCGCCAGAAGCCGGCCACGCCGTCCTGGTGGTAGATATCGCGGATATGACCGAGTATCGAGTTGTCCTCCTCCTCTCCGTCGCTGGCCGAGCCGACCTGCTGGCGCGTCGCAATCACACCGACAGGCGTCGTGAACAGCTGCGCAAGAGCAGCAGCCACAGCGCCCAGCACGAGCTCCGTCAGCACACTCAGCACGGGCGTGGCTGTGGCAGCGCGAAGCACGCGCTTGATATATACACTGCGCACGAGCGAGTACCAGTAGAAGTAGGCAAACTGCTGGATGAACGTATTCGCCATATTGGCAAAAAAGCCGCGGTACAGCGAGCGAACACCCTTGGCGCGCGCGATCACTACGAGCGTCTGCAGCATCCCCAGCTGCTTCTTGGTCTTCTCACTCGACGCCTTGTGGTCCGCCTGGATGACCGTCTTGACCGTATCGAGCGGGTATATCACTGCATTCGAAAACACACCACCCAGCGCGCCCGCCAGGGCATTCTCAAACGGCGTAAGGGGCACCTGCTGCTGCTGCTTCGACATGGCGGAAACGTCCAGCGAAACCGGCCGGCGGCTCCAGACCGGCGAAGCCCCCCTTGATTGGTAAGCACACGCGACGGTCTGCCGGCAGGGCAGCAGCGGGGCCAAATCATATCGAGCTACCTGGACAAAGCGAAAGTATGGAGTAGAAGAGACAGGCAGGTATACGACATGTTAGTGGTCAATGATGGAGAGGTTGCCCGTCACGAGCTTGTTCTCTAGCACGGAGCCGTCAGGGATCGCGATGTGGTTGCCCTCGTTCGCGACGATAATCACGGTGCCCTTCAGCACCACATTGCGGCCAAACGACACGTCGCCCATGACCGTCAGGTGATCGAGCTCCATCATCTTCGGAATGCTCTTGAAGCGCTTTTGGTAGTTCGCCACCTTCTTGAACGTGTCGCCCAGCTTGACCACCGGCGTCTGGCTAAATTGGCGCTGCGGGTTCATCACGAGTTTGCCGTGCTCGAGGCTATACAAGTCGCTCGTAATCAGCAGCAGGTCCGAGCAGCTCTTGACAGGCAAAAAGCGCGAGCGCGGGACATTCACACCCTTGGCACCACGGAAATGCTTGATCGCCGCGCCGACCGCCGTCTCCAGCTGGATGACAGGCTCGCCATTGTCCAGCGACTTGTTGTTCGTGATGATTTCGAGATCGAGCTCGTCGTTCTCCACAACGCGCTTGATCGCACGGAGGTTCAGCCACAGGTTGTTGGTGTTGAAGATCTTGAACTTCTTAATCGACTTGAAGTCCTCGACGTGCTCATCCGGCACCTGCGCAATTTCCAACAGGCGGATCGTGCCTTCGTAGTCAATCAGCGTACCGCCCTTGACATCCGCCTTGGTCTTGTCCGTGACCTCGGAAATGAACTCCGCCTGCGTGTCGATCATGTGCTGGTAAATGTTCAGGTCGACGACCGCACCAAGGTTGTCCACGTTGGACACAAACACATACTCCTTGCCCATCGCCAGCAGGCTGTCGAGCAGGCCCGAGTTGTGCATCGCATCAAACAGGTCACCATGGCCAGGTGGGTACCACAGGTTCTTGTTCGACGTCGCGCTGCGAGGGCACGGCAGGAGAGTGTCACGGTTGATGCGCGGATAGCGCGACTGGTTGAACGTCATGATTTCAACGTTGTGGTTCGCGTACTTCTGGATCACGCGAGCGGTGTCGTCGTCCGTGTTGAACGAGTTCATGAGAATGAAGGGCACATTGACGTTGTACGTGCCGTTCAAGTGCTCGATCTGACGCACAGACATGTCCAAAAACGTCATGCCCTCACGCACCTCGATGATACTCTTGGGGCCCGTGCAGCCCATCGTCGTGCCAAGTCCACCGTTGAGCTTCAGCACCGCGAGCTTGCTCAGCACAGAGGGGTCTGACGCCTGCGGCAGCGACGCGTACGGCGTCACCTGTTCAGCCGCCGGCGGCTGAATCTTGTCCCAGTCAAGCTTGACGCCCTTGGCCTTCTCAGCCAAAAAGCGGTTGAACAGGTGGTAGAACGACGACATCTCGGCCTCAAAGGCGCGCTTCGCGTTAGGGTCCTCGATGCCCTCGATCAACGCGTTGAGCTCGTTGCGCATGGCCTTGCTGGCCACAGCCGACGTGGCCGACTTGAAGTCCTGTTGCGTCAGTTCCACTTCACCCAATCACATACAATATGGGAGCCCGCACGCTGGCGCTCATTTCGGAGACCGACACTGTCAAGCGACGAAGAGAGCTTGTCCACCATGGTGTTGCACTGATGTTCTCGCGATGGGAGTGACAGATGTACGAGGCGCTCCCAGCGGCGTGCGGCTGTACCATCCTCGTTCACGCGAGCGAGGCCTGGTTGGCCACGGACATCGGCGATCTCGATGCTGGTTGGCTGCAGGCCTCGTATTAGTCATCATGAGACGTGTCGTCGCCAGATCGGCGCGCGCGCGGGCCTGTAGCGTTGCGGCATGCGCGCCGACGCCGGCTTCCCGCTTTCGTACACACGTGCAAGACAGGGAGCACGAGCGCGGATTACCGTTCCCAGCCTCCACGCAGCTCCTCCTGGAGCTGCTGGGCCAGGCGCAAGGCCTCTAAATCCTCGGTACTACGTAATTGATCCACCGTATCGCGCATCTTGCCGAAGTAGATTTCCTGCAGTTGGTTTCGTATCTTGCTCTCCATATCTTCCAAGAGGCGCCCGAGATTCACAATGTGACTGGCGCTGTCCGTCACGCCCTGGGTATCTTGGCCCTGGCGCGTCAGGTGCCCACTCAGGTCGACTAGGCCCAGCTCACCTGGCGCCTGGCGCTTAAGCGTCAGCATGACGGTGCTTGTCACCTTGTATTGCGCCGTGCGCCCCGTTACGTGTACTTCAAACACGTGAATCGAGTCCCACGCGCCCCCCGTGCCTTTAGCGGCATCCGACGCTGGGCCTTGCAGCGCTTTTTTGAATAGCACAGCGCCAGCAAACTTAGTCGGGAGCTTGCTTGGATCATCCCCCTCCAAGTCCCACAAGTACGTGCTGGTGTATCCCGTGTCATAGTACAGCTTACGGTAGGTATCAAATGCGTCATTCGCCTGGAGCTCTAATTCACGCAGCGCGCCGACGGGCACGATCGGCTCACCATCCAGCGGTGGGTGGAACGTGTTGGTATACCAGCTGCGCCAGCTCTCGCCATCACGATTGTAGTCACAGCAGACAAACTCCCGGCCTGCACCGCCCGGCGAGTCGTCGACACGCAGCGTGAGCGGCTGATCCACGCTCGACGCAAGATCTTCCGCATCATTTGGAAGCACCTGCATGAGCGCCTCAACATTCGACGTGACGTGCTGCGGCGGCAGCCGGCGCATCATATCCAGCGACAGCGACAAGGCATCCGCGCTCATGGTGCACTGACGACAAGGTGTGGAGTCAACGGCACGTGCACCGCTACGACCGCCTAGGCTTTCCACCTATGACCAAAAAGGTGCAAGTGGTGGGTGCGCCACCGATGGTGCAGCGGCCGCCAGCGACGCAAGAGAGCGACTCGGAGGCGGAGGCACCGCACGAGAGTGAGCACATAGATGGGCACGGCGACGACGAAGAGCATGGCGATGACGAAGAGCATGGCGACGACGATATGGACGAGCTGATGAGCGCCTTTGAGGACGACGAGACCGACCTGGATCTGACGCACCTGCGCATCAAGTCGACGAAAAACATGCATCTTTCGCGTTTCCATGATACCCTAGTTCGTCTCGTGCTGCGCCAGAACGAGATCCGCTCCATGCGCGGTAAGGACCTGGGCGCCGTGCCGCATCTCCAAGAGCTTGATCTGTACGACAATGCGATTGAACACATCAGTGGTCTGGAGAACAATCTCGAGCTGGAAATCCTCGACCTATCCTTCAACAACATCCGGCACGTATCTCGCGTATCACACCTGCCCAGGTGCCATACCCTCTACCTCGTCCAGAACAAGATTGCCCACATCCGCCCTACGGATCTGCAGCCGCCGATCGCATGGAGTCTGCGCAGTCTCGAGCTCGGCGGCAACCGACTCCGCTCCCTTGAGAACCTATCGCACTTGACCAACCTCGAAGAGCTGTGGGTCGGTAAGAACAAAATCACGTCACTCCAGGGCATTGCGCCCCTGACCAAGCTGAGAGTCTTGTCGATCCAGTCGAATCGGCTGACCAAGCTAGAAGGCCTCGAGACTCTGACGGCACTAGAAGAGCTGTATCTGTCCCACAACGGCATCAAGAAACTCGAGAATCTCGAGCACAACACCCAGCTCACAACGCTCGACTTTTGTGCAAACCAGGTCACGACCATTGAGCATGTGCGGCATTTGTCGCGTCTGTCACAGTTCTGGGCCAATGACAACCTGATCACAGACCTGAATCACCTGGATGCGCATCTCGGACCCCAGTACATGCCGCATCTCGACACAGTGTACCTCGAGGGCAACCCAGGACAAAAATCCGAGGGGGCAAACTACCGCCGCAAAGTGCAACTCGCGCTTCCCCAGATCGCGCAGCTCGATGCCACACTCGTGCGGCGTTCATAGGTATCTTACACATGCTACTTGGCCTTGGACAATAGTGCGCGGTCGACAAGGCGAGAATAGTACGTCGCATTCATGCCGCCAGCGGGCATCTTGGGCGCGCCTGGCTGTCCTGGCTGAGGGCGTTCTGTGCCGCCATCAGAGGCGTTGCCCAGGTACACATATGGCTTGAGCCTGGTATCTGCGAGACCTGGAGGCACGACAAAGGACACCATGCGAGCTTCGTCGATGCGGTGCGTGCGCAAGTTCCATGTCCGCGGCCGATCCTTGTCATCATACAGCTGATGCCCCTTGGGGTCAGCCAGCGCGATGCGCTTCCTCAGCAACACATTCGCAGCGCGAGTGCCTACGCGTAAGCAAGGCGGTACGTACCCTTGTAAAAGTCCTTGTTCGCCTTCTTCGACGTCAGGGGAAGGCGGCTGGCCTTGGACCACACCGGCTCGGTCGCCCGAAACATGTCGTCGAAAGAGAAGGACGTATGGTCTTATCACATGATTTGTCAGGGAGTCACGTAGAAAAAAAAGCGAAAAAAAGAGCTTGCGTTGCGGCACAGGTCTCCTGGCACCCAACTATCACGCCCGGTCCAAGTGCGTGACGACAGAATGCCGCCTGTTTCTGCATCGAAAGCTAAGCGCCAAGCTGAGAAGGCCGCCAAGGCCGCAGCCAAGGGCGAGAAAACTGGATCGTCGAAGGACAGTGTCTCGACGGGCAGCACCAAGGGCTCGAGCTCTACCAAGGGCACGAGCGTGGACGAAGAGGGCCCGATCACGGACATGAAGAAGCTGGCCATCGCCACGGAACGTAATGCCTCAGGTGTGATTGTAAGTGACAAACAGAGCCGTGACTTGCACATCGAGAGCTTCTCGATGTCGTTCCACGGCCGTCTGCTGATCGACAATGCCACGGTGGCTCTTAACTATGGTCAGCGCTACGGTCTGCTGGGTGAGAACGGCTCCGGTAAGACGACTTTCCTTGAGGCCCTCGCGAACCGTGACGTCGAGATTCCCGAGCACATTGACATTTACCTCGTGCGGGGTGAGGCCGACCCGTCCGACGAGAATGCCCTTGACTACATCATCAAGTCGGCGCGTGAAAAGGTCGCGCGTCTCGAGAAGGAAATCGAGGACATGTCCGTGGCCGACGATGTTGATGACGTGGCCTTGGAGCTGAAGATGGAAGAGCTCGATGAGCTCGACCCCAGCACGTTTGAGGCTCGTGCCGGAGCTATCCTCAAGGGTCTCGGTTTCTCGCAAGCCATGATGAGCAAGCCTACAAGCGACTTGTCTGGTGGTTGGCGTATGCGTGTGTCGCTCGCGCGTGCACTGTTCATCAAGCCACACCTGTTGCTGATGGATGAGCCGACGAACCACTTGGACCTGGAGGCCGTGGTATGGCTCGAGGCGTACCTGTCGACATACAATCATATCCTGGTGCTGACATCGCACAGTGCCGACTTCATGGACAATGTCTGCACGAACATTATTGACCTGACCATCCAGAAGAAGTTTATCACGTACGGTGGTAACTACTCGATCTATGTGCGTACCAAGTCGGAGAACGAGGTCAACCAGATGAAGGCATACCAAAAGCAGCAAGAGGAAATTGCTCATATTCGCAAGTTTATTGCCAGTGCGGGTACGTACGCCAACTTGGTCAAGCAGGCCAAGTCGAAGCAAAAGATCATCGACAAGATGGAGGCGGCCGGTCTCATTGAGCCTGTCGTCCAGCCCAAGCAGCTGCGCTTCAACTTTGAGGATGTCCGCAAGCTGCCACCGCCCATCATTGCTTTCAATGACGTCGGCTTCAGTTACAGCGGCAAGGAAGAGGACTTTTTGTACAAGGACCTGAGCTTTGGTATCGACATGGACAGTCGCGTAGCTATCGTGGGTCAGAACGGTACGGGTAAGTCGACCCTGCTCAACCTCATCACCGGTATGCTCCAGCCTGTGGCCGGCAGCGTCCAACGCCACTCGGGTCTCAAGCTCGGCAAGTACTCGCAGCACTCTGCGGACCAGCTGCCCTACGACAAGAGTCCGCTCGAGTACATCGAGTCCATGAACAAGGAGAAGTTCCCCGACAAGGATGTGCAGTTCTGGCGCGCTCAGCTTGGCCGCTTCGGTCTGTCGGGCGCGCACCAAACGGCGCCGATCCGCACGCTCTCGGACGGTCTGCGTAACCGTGTCGTATTCTCGCAGCTTGCCATGGAGAACCCGCATATTTTGCTTCTTGACGAGCCGACGAACCATTTGGATATGAGCTCGATTGATGCGCTAGCCAACGCCATCAAGGACTTTGAAGGTGGTGTGGTGATTGTCTCGCACGACTTCCGTCTGATCTCGCAGGTGGCCAATGAGCTGTGGGAGGTCAAGGATCGCAAGATTGTGAACCTGACCAAGCAAGACATCAGTATCCAGGACTACAAGAAGATTCTGATGAACAACAGTGCCGAGGCCATGGAGCGTGCCAAGCTCACGGCCAAGACATCCTAAGCCTGTTGTATAAAAAACGTAATGATAGCCCATATGATTATTCGTACACCACGTGGCATATGCAACACTTGCAGGCGCGCCTAATTGTGGGTGGCTGCGGCCGGGCCGAGACGTCACCGTCCGCCTCGATTGGCTGAGGCCCCCAGGCATCGTAGTCCACCCTCTCGATTCGCCAGGCGCGTCGAACGTATTGGACCCGCAAATCATGGCGAGTGCGGAGAATGGCGTAGCGCCCACACCAGGCATCTCATCCTCCGAGAATCTCTCCGCCGTAGCCGTCTCTCCGCCGTCCCAGGCACTCAAAGACACGTCGGCATCGGATGCTTTAGCATCGCAGGATGCTATACAAACGAGCTTTGGCATGAGCTCCAACGAAAGCCCTGACGCCAGCAAAGCCGGGTCCGAGGCCGGCGCACGCCCCTGGCCCACAGGACTGCCTCCGTTGCCACCGCACTTGATGGGTGCTGATCTGCCCATTGCTAATATCTCTCGCATCATGAAACGTGCCCTGCCGGACAATGGCAAAATTGCGAAGAATGCCAAAGAATGCATGCAAGAGTGCGTCAACGAACTTATTAGCTTTGTGACATCCGAGGCCAGTGATCGATGCGGCAGCGAAAAGCGCAAAACGATCAATGGCGACGACATTTTATATTCGCTGCGTGTGCTTGGATTTGACAACTATGAGCAGGTGCTCAAAGTGTATCTGAGCCGCTACCGCCAAGCACAAGAAGACAACCCGCGTCAGCGCCGGCGCAGAGCCATGAAGCGGCGCTCCTCGCCGTCATCCCGGACTGGATCTGGCGACGGGGATCTCTCTACTACGGAGGGTGCAGTGGATGATGATGCGCAGGAGGACGACGACGACGAAGACGCCGCAAGCGACGAGGGCGGCGACGAAGAGTAATAGACGGGGTCATGGATCGCAACAGGTTGCGGCAGGCCGCACGTACAGATCAATAGTCCACGCCCTACATCCCGCATGCGAACCAACGTGCGCGCGCGCGCGCGCAAGATAGACTCGAGGAAGAGATGCACATGTATTGCCCATAAAATCTCGAACTACGGCGATATTATTCTTGGGTTGTGAGTGAGTGTGCGTCGTACCTTCCACGAGAGCCATAATCATACTGAGTGTAAGAGCAAGCATACGTACCGGTACAAGTAAAAGAAGAATGTCAAGAGGTAAAAGCCCAGCTTGACGAAACTTTCCTTTTTGTGACTCATAAGCGTGCGGAATATCTCTGTTGCATCCAGCAAATATGTCTTATTGATGACCCTGCGGTGAGCGCACGCATACGCACTTGTTAGCATTGAAAGCGAAAAGAGGCAGATTGATCGCAAGGGCGATCCACTGTCCATTGAGCAGAAACAGTAGGGTGAGAACAGCATGTGCCGACATTTCCGGCAGCGTAAACTGGTTGAGCTTGGTGCACAGATCAATCGGGTTGATATAATCTGATTCAAGGTCCGAGTACATAATGACCTGGCGTGAGTCTTGGCAACGTACATAAAACACCATCACAAACAGCAAAATGGCTGTGAGAAGAATAGAGAATAGGAAAAGCCATCCTGGATGTTAATGCGTCGCGCATACCTTCTCCGTTCATAGTGCCAAAAATCGACGAGGACAAGGGGAGGAGAGGATGCAGGAGGGCACCGAGGTGTTGTGATTATGTAACGCATCTGCGCTCGTTTCGCCTATGGACCAGCTGCGACGGCAGCTCGTTTCTTCTGAATCAATTCGCGCAGCGGCAGTCGCTCCGGCAGCCATTCACCGTTGTTGATGATAAGTACTTTCATAAGCTCGTGATAGGCAAGTCCAGGTAAGAGTTTGGGCGTGATCAAAAAGTACTGTCCGGCTTCCGGCGTGCATGTCATGGCAACCATCTGGCTGTGGACGGCGCGCTCAGCGCGTGGGTCCATGCCTTGATTGATCTCATCCACGAGCGAAAAGGGCGTGCGTGAGAGCTCTGTTAGGCTCAGTAGGTATAGGATGGTCGCAAGGGATCGTTCACCGCCCGATTGCCGCTGTCCAGTAAGCAGCTGCAGCCGCTCAGTATCGCGAAATTTGACCAGGATATCAATGCCCCATTTTTCATAGTGGGTCGCATCGCGTGCGAGTCGAACTTCGCCTGCACACTTCATCCGATCAAACGCAGCGGAAAAGCGCTCATTTACGGCCTGTATAAGCGCTTCCAGGGCCGGAAGCCACTGTTCTTCTACGCGCTGCATAGCCGAGACGCACCTTTCTCGTTCCGCGCGTCCTCCTTCCAGAGACCGTTGGAGCTCAAGGATCTTTTCTTTGCGTTCGCGGAACGTTTCCAATACGCTGGGCCCAACACCCCATGGCACTTCAAGTTGGGCCTGAAGACGCGCGAGCTGTGCTTCTAGCTGCGCAACCGATTCGTCTTCGGCTTGTGATTGTACCATAGCTTGAACCTCGTCGGTAGCATTCCGCCATTGTTGCTGTGCACGCGCTTGTAGTTCTTTGGTCTGAGACTTGACAGCGGTGAAGTCGTCCAGAACCGAGCGTAGTGCCGTTTCGGCTTCTTCTACGCGCGTCCTGTGTTCGCGCAGCGTGGCTCGACACGCATCGACGTCCGCATACACATGCAGCATGGCTAGTCCGTGTACATCTGACGAGGCATTGGCGCGTGTCATGGACAAGAGGCACCGACAGAGACGCTCGGAAATTTTGGCCATGTCACATGCCAGTTTGTGTCGCTCAGCATGAATACGGCGGCGCTGGATAGTGATGGATGGTTTGGCCTCTTCTTGAGCAAGATTGGCGCGTTGCGCGGCTATTTTGGCTTCCCGTCGTTCCCATTCGCGGTGCTTGGTATAGAGCTCGTGGTGCGCATCCTTGATGCGAGCGAGATCTTGAGCGAGTGCGTCGCAGTGCTGAGCATGCTGCGTTCGATCATGCTGCCTACGCTCCAGCTCAGATTGGAGATGATCTAGTTGGCGTTGGTAGGAAGTCATGCTTTCCTCTGCACGCTCGCGTTCTGACGAGTCTTGCTGGTAGGCAAAGTTGCGCAATGGCTTGAGGACACGCGACATGGTCTGTGGCAGTTTTCGACCGTAGCTGGAGTAGGTTGTGGTAAACACGGTATCAGCGACGATATACCGCCGAATGGCGCGGTACTGTTCCATGTCCTGCGGTCGCACGCGGTCTCCGCGAAATGAGATGGGGATAGCATGAAGATTGGAAGCACTGCACAGGTACTTTAGTACTTCGTTTGGTGCATCGACGCAGTCCATGGCATACGCATCAAAGCCGAGGGCAGCTAGGTTACTCGGCGGAATCGGAGGCGTATACGTAGACCGAGTCGACTCGAGCTCCACCACATTCAGGCGCCATTTGCGCTTATCAATGAGCTCGCGAGTGAATAGGTCGTAATCGGCACGCGTCTCACACACAAAGGTGCGCTGTACGGGCCAGCTTAAGCATGTTTCGATGGCCCGTGCCGCTTCGGGGCGCGTGATTTGAAGGATCAAGAGGACCGGCTCATGCACTGTCCGCTCAAACAAGTCCTGGTGATGCTCGAGCCATTGCACGGCCTCGAACGTATCACGATCAGCCCGAGCCATGATTTGTAGGCGCCTATGCCGGGCCGTGTCGACTGCATCAAGCGACCGACGTGCCTCGTCCATTTGAGAGGACAGACGTTGTTGCCTCGTTCGTAGCTCTAGGCATTGGGTATCCATATCGTGTAATTCGTCACAGGCCACGCGATGCTCGGCTTTACGACTGCGAAGTTGGCCGTCAAGCGGCTCGAGGGGGCCGGGCGGCGTATCTGAAGCGATGATCCGCTCCATTTCGGCTATTTTTGTACGCATGTCCTCGATGGCGGCGTGTCGTTCTGCGTCATGCGCTTCAAGCTGCTTTTCCTGTTCTGTCAACGACGCCAGCGTCGTATCGAGCTCCTCGCGCGAGGCTGTGAGGCGCAAAATCGCAGTATGCGCTTCGTCCGCTTCGCGTTTGTGCGTCTGCATCACGACTTGGGCCTTTTCCAGCTTTTCGTTCGCCAGCTCGACGGCGCGCTCCAAGGGCGCTTGGTCCTGGAGGAGGCGCTCCAAGGCGCGTTTTCCTTCTTCGCGCTTAGCGCGCGCTGCATCGTACTGTGCCTTGACGTCGTAGTATTGTGCAAAGACGATGCGTACTTGCAGGGCAGCGACGCGTTTCTCCAAATCGAGCCGTTCTTCGTAGCGGCGGATATCGCGCTCCAGAACGGCGTTGCGTTCTTCTAGATGATCGTGTTCTTTTTGCTCTTGCTCAAGCCGTGCATCGAGAGCGGCGCGTTGATGGCCGTAATCGATGAGCTGGGCGTGCCATTCCGACAGTTGGGCGTGACCTGCGGCATGCTGGGTATCTTGCAGGAGCTTGGATGGCGTCATGGCCGCAAAGTCTGCGACGCGATCTTGGGGCAGAAAGGCACAGAGGTTGCCGACTTCAATATTGAACTGGGACACGGCCTGATGGACTTGGCGAGCTGACGCAGGTACGCCTTGTAGCATCCAATCGCTCGTGTTCGACTCGCGAAACAGGATGCGACGGATGGTCACATTGGACTCGGTCCCTTGAAGCTCGATCTCGACCCATCCCTGCGAGTGGCCGAGTTTGACGTACGATGCGACGTCCTTGGCGCGTCCTAGCACGCTCGGCTTCCATCCCAGGCCCAGGGCGATAGCACACACGACCGTGCTTTTCCCTGTGCCGTTGGGCCCCACAATCATATTCAGGTGCGGCCCGGGCCGGAACTCGACCGCGTCATATGTGACAAAGTGCTCGCATGCAACACGGACGATCGATCCAGGCCGGAAGGACAGCGCTGGATGCGTGGGCATCAAGGCAGGGAGAGAGGGACGCGTCACCCTTACCACGTGATCACCATGGCGGGGGCCGTGGCGGCGTGGCTGGAGGCGATGGGCGTTGCGGAGGCCTCGTGGGAGGCCTTTGTGGTTTGGTTGGATCGGATGCCGCCGGATGTGCTGCGGGAATGGGGGCGGCGGTACTCGGCGCAGCAGCGCGGCACGATTGCGCGGATGCGTGAGCGGCGGCGACAGTACGTGGAGCGTGCCGCGCCGCCGGAGCTGGGTGTGGCGGCGCTGCGAGCGTTGTGTCCTACGCTGTGGCAGCACCTCGTAGCCGGGGCTGATGGCGAGCAGGAGAGTGATGATGACACGGAGCCGCTAGGGCAGGCATCGGAGGCGAGCACGGATGCGCTATATGAGTTACCTAGCAAGTACATGGAGGCCACTGACCAGGACGCCATTGATCCGCAAACGCCGCGTGCTCTGGTGGACGTTTTCCGCCGCACGGTGCTGGCTCAGTTTGTGACGGGGACCCTGTGTGTGGCACCGGCCTTGTATGAGGCGAGCGATTTTGACGAGCAGTGGGATGTGGCGTCGGGTGACGAGGACGCCTGGCTCGAGGGGGTATAGACTTAGTAGCGCTTGATGATATTTGCCTCGTAGGGGTGCGCGTCGTTGGGATAGATCTTGAGGCGCTCGAGACGCCGGTCGCGCAGCTTGTTCTTCGGCAGCATGCCAGAGACGGCGCGGCGGAGGATCTGCTCGGGCTTCGTCTGCATCATGGTCTTGAATGGAATTTCTTTGAGACCACCTGGGTACATGGTGTGGTGCCGGTACAGCTTCTTGTCGGCCTTTTGGCCCGTCACGGTGATGTGCTCGGCGTTCGTGACGACGACATAGTCGCCTACGTCTCTGGACGGATCGTACACGGGCTTGTTCTTGCCCATGAGTGTGACGGCAATAGAGCGCGCGAGTCCACCTAGCACACGCTCGCGCGCATCGACGTGGTGCCAGACGCGCGCGAACGCGAGCGTCGTATTTCCCACCCGCTGAGACATGGGGAGGAGAGGAAGAAAAACGGCGGCGGCCTGGGGGCGTGACGCGACTCGGCCGAATGACAGGGGCCGCGACACCCACGTCCTCCCAACGAGCTGGCGGGCAGCCATCATGGCTTTCGAGCAGGGTGCGAGTGATCTGACGGCCGACTTTTTGCAGCGCGAGAAGCAGGCGGCGGGGGTGCTGCTGGGCGATGATGAGGCGCTGTTTGGCGCGCCGAGTGCGGGTGAGCATGACTTTGAGCGCCGTGCACGCGAGTTTCCCGCGTTGGACGACGACGGTGCGTTCGAGGCGGCGCTGTCGAAGAGTGAAGAGGCAACTGCCGCGCAGCCGGTGCCTGTGACATCGGATGAGGACCGCTTCCGTGCGTCGTACCCGGATATGGATGCGCCTGTCTCGGGTCTGGACGCCGAGGATGCGCAGCACGCGTGGGAAGCGACGGCGCCGCGCATGCAAAAAGAGACGCTGTATGAGTTGGAGAGGGACGTGCCGGCCCCTGCGCCGGAGGCTGAGCCAGCGCCGCCGGTGACGGAGCCTGTGGACGTGGGCCCGACGCCGTTCACGTACGAGGCGCTGGACGAGGAGACGGAGGCTTTGCGTTCGTGGCGCGAGCGCCAAGCGGACGACGTGGCGCGCCGCGAGGCCCAGGCGGAGCGCGAGCGTGCTGAGGCTGTATCGCGCGCCGAGCGGGAGATGGACGAGTTTTATGCCAACTACCGTGCGCAGAAGGAGAAGAATATCAAAAAGAACAAGGAGGACGAGGCGCAGTTCCAGCAGCAGCGGCAGGCCGAGCTGGCCGAGGGTACGACGTGGACGCGCATCACCAAGCTCCTCGATCTGCAGCATAGCCAGAGCAAGACGATCGCGAAGGGCGGCGCTGGCTCGAGTGACCTGACGCGCATGAAGGACCTGTACCTGCGCCTGCGTCGCGAAGGCGACAAGGCGCCTGGTGCTGCCGGATACTAGACGTGTTATATAGATACATTATCTGGACGCGGACGTGCCGGGACGGCGCCCGGACGCCAGCATCTTGTACTGATCAGCCGACGGCACGCGCCGAGCGAGCGTGTCCAGCAGCTCATCCAGCGAGGCAGGCGGGTCGGGCGGCGCGCGCTTCCGGAGCATCACGACCCAGTGCTTCTTGATCACGTACAGCGGCCACTGCCAGTCGGGCGAGGCGAGCTTGTCGAACTCAATGTCCGCCGCGGACGCCTTGCGCTGGGCGCGGATGCGCCTCAGCAGGATATGGTCGTCGCGCGGCGCGTACCACCGCGCGTTCTGCTCGTCGGAGCTGCGCCGCTCGGCACTGAGCATGCCGCGCCACTTGCGGCTCAGGACGCTGATCCGGCGCGGCGACGGGCCGAGGCGCTCGTGGATGAGCGTCCACGGCAGATTCGGGCCGTCCGGCGCACAGCCGACCTCCGCGCAGCACGCCAGCACCGTCCGCCGCAGCGCCTCTTCCTCGTCCGGATGGAACGCGCCCTGCGGCGCCGGGCCGGCCTTGCGGCTCTGGATCTGCTCGCGCCAAAAGTGCTTGCACACGTTGCCCGAGCGGCCGAGGCGCGTGCCGATCTTCTCCCACTGGTGGCCGAGCTCAGCGACCGCGGACGTGAGCGCCGCCACATCCTCCGGTGTCCAGTGCCCGCCGCGCAGCACATCCTTGCGCATGCTCTTGATGTGCATGCGCACAGCATAGTTCGGGCGCGTGCCTACCGAGAGGGCGATGTGCTTCCACAGCTCCTCGTGCAGCTGCTTCTGGTCCGGGCGCCGGTGCCAAATGAGTTCGTCGAGTGCCGCCTGAGACAGCTGGTGGTGCTGGCAGAACTTGTCGAGCGCAGCCGTCGCGCGGTCCTCTTCGTCGGCACTCCATCGACCGGTGCGCCACGAGAGCTGGTACGCCTCCTTCAGCCAGTAGAGCCGGTCACTCGAGTACGCATGCTCCAGCACCATCTGCTCATATGTCTGCCCGGCATGCTGCGCCACAAACGACGCGCGTGCCTTTTCCTGCTCGGGCCGCAGCTTGCGCGTCCGCGGCGTGGGCGCGGGCGCCTCGAGCACGAACGGCAGCGACGCATCGAGCACGATCGGCGGCGCGTGCTGGTCAAAGGGCGGCGGATGCAGCTCCCGCATCGCCGCGAGCGCCTGCTGCTGCTGCTCCACGGTCGCGGCCACGACCGCTGCGCCGTCGTCGGAGCGCGGCCGCTTGGCGAGCGCCATGTCGTCGTCGTCACCAGCGACGCGCTTCGCGCTGGCATGTTCCTCGGCGGCCGGTGGCCACGCATGCCACGACGCGCCATCCAGACTCGGGCCGGACAGCATCGCCTGCCGCGCCCTCTGCGCCCGTTGCTCCATCGTAGCGACACGGCAAAACGCGGTCGGCGACTACCTCCACTCTTCTATGGCCGGGGACGCATGGTTCGCTCGCTGGCCTCGCGAATGGCCCACGTCAGGGCGTAGGTGCGAGCGGCGTCTTCGTACGAGCTGAGGATGGGCGATGTGCCTTCGCCGTGCTCGATGCAGTCGATGAGGCTCGAGACCTCGGAGAAGAAGGGGTCATCGTCGTTGTAGCGCACGATTTCTTCGTGATCGTCACCGGGGCGGCGGATGTACAGCATGGGCGCATTGTAGGGATCCACGAGGCGCAGAGAGTAGCCGTCGGCGTACACGTCGATCTGCGTCGAGTAGTCCGTGCCCTGGAGCGCGACGGCGTGCGTGAGTGAGCCGACGGCGCCCGACTCAAACTTCCACGTGGCGCATGTCACGCGCGGAATGCGGTTCGCGGGCTCGATCAGCGACTCGTCCACGGGGATCTTGCGCAGCTGTCCAGCCGGCTCGTAGTGCTCGAGCGACTGCGCCATGACCGAGCTGAGATCGACCTCGCCGGCAAAGTAGCGCGCGAGGTCACAAAAGTGTGTGGCCTGCTCGACGATCGGGCCCGGGTTCTTGGACTTGTCCCACCAGTCGAGCTTCGCCGTGTGCTCGTACGCCATAATGTAGCGTGCATTGACGGCCATCACATGCAAGTCGTTCTCCGCGATGATCTGCTTCATTTTTTGCACCACCTTCAGGTAGCGGAGCATGTAGCCGACACTCACGAGACTGCCGTTCTGCTCCAGCATCTTGGCGACCTCGAACGTCTGGTCCACCGCACCCGTCGACACCGGCTTCTCGATGAACAGCGGCACATTCGGCAGGCCGGCCGTCAACAGCTGCTCGAGGTTGCGGCCAGGCTCCGTGCCACCACGGAACGCGGGCGGCGAGCCAACCCACACGGCGTGCGGGTACGTCTCGGCGCACACAGACGCCATGTAGTCCTTGAACGTCGGGTACACCACCGTGTCCTTGTACGCACTCAGCACAAACGACTGACACTTGGTCTTGAGCACGCGGCGCGCTCGCTCGGCGTCAGGGTCGATCAGCGCCACGACCTTGAGACGCGGGCCGAGCTTGTGCTCAAGACGGAACGAGTGATTCCACGGACCTTCGTCGGAACCAAAGTTGATGTTGCCCGCACCGACAATCACCACACGAAAGTCGGCACCGGGCGCCGGGGGCTCTTGCTTGTCCATGGCTGTTTTCGCGCTCGGATCGAACGACAGCGTTGGCTGCGACGTGGGCCGCATCACACGCGGCGACGCGCAGAGCGTGCGCGTGCAGGCGCGGCGCATCGCCGCTGTGGCCAGCATGGGTCGGAGGGCTCGGGCGACAAACATGACCGTCGAAAGGCAGGTCCGATGGACGGACCACGTCCATCCACGTCAGGTGCACGTGGCACAAGGCCCGTGCGCTATGAACACCGGCGCGCGACGCACCCCGACCTGCGACGATCCCTCGCCGTCAGCGACGACCGAGACGCTCTTCCAGTACGTCGATCGAGAGTGTGCCGTCACGCACGTCTATGACTTTGCCGATATCTGCATGCGCACTGATCGTAGGCAGGGCAGACGTGTACAGGGTAGAGAGCTCTATGCTCGCCGTAGCAGGCGCCCAGTACACCAGCACGAGCGGGTACGACGTGCGGCCGTCTTCATGCTGCCTCGCGTACGATAGAAGAACAAAGCGCGGCGAGTGCTCAGGCAGCTCTTCTTGCAGCTCGTCCAGCGAAATCGCATCGAATTCGTCCTCTTTTTCGAGAAGCAGCCGTTTCTTGTCGATCTTGACAATCAGCGCCGCGCCTTGCGACGAGCTCTTGGACAGGCGAAACGCCCGCAGCGCCGCCGGCAGCGAGGCGGCGACGTCAACGGTGGAGGACATGGGACAAGAGGGCGGCCCACCACGCCCCGCCTCCCACGCCACCTCCACGTGAAAAAAGGGCCCCTTTTTACAGACTACGGTGTCGCGCCGCGACGCACGCTTCGCTGGCGCGGCGGATCGCCCACGTAAATGCGTACGTGCGCGCGGCGTCGTCGTACGAGGTCAGGATCCTGTGCCGCTGTGAAGGGTCTTCCACGGCGTCGATCATGCCCGCTACTTCGGAGAAGAAGGGGTCGTCGTCGTCATACTTGTACACCTCTTCTCGGTCGTCGCCCGGGCGGCGCACGTACAGCACCGGCGCATTGTACGCATCACACAGACGCAGCGAATATCCGTCCGCAAACACGTCGATCTCCGTGAAAAAGTCGCGGCCATGCAGCGCAATCACATGCATGAGCGAGCCCACCGCGCCCGACTCGTACTTCCACGTCGCACTCGTCACCCGCGGCACACGCTCCTCGGCGGGGATGCAGGCCTCTTCGTCAAAGGCGAGCTTGCTGAGCCCACTCGGCGGCTCAAAGTGCTCGAGGGAGTGCGCAATAATCGAGTCGAGCTCGACTTCGCCGCCAAAGTAGCGCGCCAAGTCACAAAAGTGCGTCGCTTGCTCAATCACCGGGCCGAGACTCTGGGACTTGTTCCACCACCACTGCTTCGTGAGGTGCTCGTACGCGATCACATAGCGTGCATTGACGGCCATCACACGCAAGCGGTTGTCCGAGATGATCTGCTTCAGCTTTTGCGAGACTCGGAGGTATCGAAGCATGTAGCCCACACTCACCGGGCCCAGCTTGCCGTCGATGTATCGATCCACGTCCATGACGTCGTCCACGGAGCTCGTCGAGACGGGCTTCTCCAAGAACACACCCACGCCTGGAAGTGCGTCCGCCAGCATCTTTTCGATATCGCGTCCCTCGTGCATGCTGCCACGGAACGCGGGCGGCGAGCCGATCCAGACCACATGCGGCCTCGTGTCGGGCGTCACCGTCGCGAGGTAGGCGTGCATATCAGGGTACACGGCCGTGTCTCTGTACGAGCTCATCGCCGAAGATGCGCGCTTCTGCCGAAGCACCTTTTCTGCATTCTCCCTCACGGGGTCGATCAGCGCCACGACGTGGAGACGCGGGCCGAGCTTGCGCTCAAGACGGATCGAGTGATTCCACGGACCTTCTGGAGAGCCAAAGTTGATCTGGCCCGCACCTACGATGACCAGCCGCACGTCTGCGCCCGGACGCGGCGGCAGCTCCGGCGCGCACATCGCCGTGGGCGTCTCTCTGTCAGCGGTCATGCCGTAGCGCTGCGCGACAAGACGTCGTCGTCGAGATTCGCACGTGACGTGTGATCGGGCTCGGCTTCGACCGACGACGGCGGCCGCTCTTTTTTCCCACCAGCGCCGTTGATCAGCATGCCTGTGCCGTTCGAGGCGGTGATTCCTATGGCCATTGTCGGCGTCCTCTTCGCTGTGACGGGCACGGGGTACAGCGCCGTGTCGCGTCTCGCGAACGAGGGCAAGCCTCTGCGCCACAACCTCGACGAATGGGAGCGCATGATGATGCGCCGAGATCTGCGCTTAACGGGGACAAAGCGAGGGCAATCGGTATGTATGTGCGTGCGCGCCTAACTCTCAGCGGGAGCCCATGGCCCCTGAAGCCTTTGCCACGAATAGTGGCTGGACCGCCGAGCGGATCTAGTAGATACAAAGACATCTATGTGCCCTATCTCACCGACGCCTTCGTCGCCGCTCGTTCGGGTTCTTGCGTCCAAGGCCAATCGCCGGCAGCTCGCCCAGTGGCTGCGAGTGTGTGCCGCTCAGCAGGTCAGGCAGCCAGTCGGGGTCCGCGTAGCGTGCTGTGAGCGAGTCTTGCCCCTTTTCGAGCTGCCTCTGCAGCGCGCGTTCCTCGCGCTGGCGCTGCTGCTTTTGCCGCGCGACGGCGCGCTGCCACTCGAGCTGGTCTTCCCGTAGAATCGGCACGCCCGAGTTCTTGCTTTGTCCGCTCGGTCGGCCGCCCGACGCACTGCCAGGCTTGGGCATCGGCAGGGCATACACCGTGCCGCGGTTGCGGTACTGGAAGTTGGGCTTGAGGTGCACCTGCATGGTGCCAGCGTCGCCGTGGCCGCCGGCGGTCGTCGTGACAGAGGTGCGCAACAGCGCGGCATTGCCGCACGACGGGCAGAACTTGCGCTCGGGGTCCTTGCAGATCCGGTAGCACGCGTGGCATCGGAGGACCCAGCTCTTGACCCGCTCGATGCGTGCGCCGTCGACACTCACGAGGTAGAGTCCCATTTGTAAAAGTACATTTTGCACGGCAAAGTCGCCTGTCATGCACGCCACGCTCATGCGAGCCGGCGTGCCCTTGCCGCGACGACGACGACGCGCCTTTTTCGGCGCCTCGACGGACGATTCCTCGGTGACGATGCCCAGGGCCTTGTTTTTGTGCTGTACGATATTGTCCGGCGTGATCCATTCTCCAGCGCGCTCGTCATCCTCGTCGTCCGCGACGTGGTATCGAGGGGCCCGTTTCGTGACCAGCGTGAAGCCGTCTGCGGCCTCGTGGCCCCCATGGTGGACGTCGTGCTGGGCCTCTGTTCGGCCCCGCTGCTGGATCGCGTCTTTCGGCCCCTCCTGCGGCTGTGCGACTCGCTTCTCCTCCAGGCGCCGCTCTTCGTGCAGCTGCTGCCCCGTCTTGCCACCGACCGTCTGACGGATGCGCCACGTCCCATGAGCCTCGACTTCCAGCGCATACGTGAGCGCCAGCACATGCAGATCAGGCTTCGACAGCACAGCATAGTCACCCGTCTGCTTCGCAAACTCCATGACCATTTTGAGCGCCTCGGCGCCCGGCTCACGCACCTCGAGGTCGATCTGACCCGTCGTATGCAGGGTATGCAAATAGTCACGCGCCCGCGCATCCCGCAGCTCTGCTACCACCGAGGCAGGGATATAGTACTTGTCCGCCAGCCCGGCGATGCGCGCCTGCACGAGCAAGGGCGCCGCATCGAGCACCAGCGACTCGATCCCCGTCGCCGGCCGATCCGTCATGGCGTGCGAGGAAAACGGCGCGCAGCGTGCAAAAAACGTCGGCCTCGGCCGATCTCCACCTGGGTCTGGGACCATGTCGGTGTGGCGCCTAGCGACGCCGGCTGGGCGTCTGATGCGTGGTGCTCGGGCGTACAGTGCACAGGCGGGCGAGACGGACTTTTACCACGTACTACAGGTGCCGAGGCATGCCTCGAAGGCGCAGATCAAGAACCAATTCTACCGCCTATCCAAAGAATACCATCCTGACGTGAGCAAGTCGGAGCATGGCAAGACGATGTTCCAGCGCGTGAGCGAGGCCTATGCTACGCTGAGCGACGACCACCAGCGGCGTGCGTATGACAGGACGCTGGGCGCGGTGCCGGCAGCAGCTGGCGCCCGGCCGTACGAGGCTGACATGTCCGCCTCGTCGCAGTACGCACGCGCCCAGCAGGCCTGGGCGTATCAGCGACGGACGCACCAGGCTACGCACACGGGCTCGCCGCGGTATGGTGCGCGGACGCCCAGCCCGTCGATGGACACGACGACGCAGTACTATGCACGCATGGCCGAGCGCGAGGCCAAGCAGCAGGAAGTGAGGCAGCGCCACGGCTCATCGAATGCGGCGCTGCATGCTCGACCCGCGACCAATTACCGCGCGTGGAGCGAAAAGCGGTGGAGCCACGAGGAGCGGCAGGCTGAGATGGCGAGTCCGCTGGTGCGGTTCTTGCAAGTGGCGTCGGTGATGAGCGCAGCTGTGTGGCTCAGCTACAAATTACTATCCTGAGAATGGTTATGAGGTGCCTTTGTCCAGCGACGTGAGGACCATCGCATCCTTCGACGTCAGCTGCCCGGGATTGTAGCGGGCATTTTCGAGCTGTACACGCATGCGGCTGGTGGGACTCGGTGGGCGTGGGCGCATGCGCTGCGCCTCCTCGAGCGATATGGTGACGTTACTGTACGATGAAATGACCGGCTGCGAAAAGTCGCGACCGATCGTGGCCTTCATGATCGCCTTCATCCAGCCGCGCATCGCCGTAGCATCTTCAAAGCTGAAGTAGTGCGTCCGCTGCGTGTCATGCACAATCTTGAATGTATATCCGACCGCATTCACACTCTCGTCCGACACCACCTTGTAGCCGTGCAGCGGGATCAGGTTCTTGACCTTGTTGGCGCCCGGGTCCCGAAGCACAATCAGATCCATGCCGTGCAGTATGAGGTACCGGTTGTTCCACCGGTTGTACCGTTCCCCACGCTTCTTCACCCAGCCTTGCCGCGCGATCGAGCCGATACGGTTCAGCACCGACTGGCGATCCGCCGCGTCCGAGGCGGTGGGACCTGAGTACGCAGGATCGTCGAGCGACACGCTCAGCACACTCGGCTGGGCGATCGGCTCATTCGGCATGACGGGTCGGAGAGATGCCGAATCGCCCAAAGGCAGCGAACTCATGGGGCGAGCCTCGGGCGCATATCCATCGGATGGAGGCACGGGCTCGGGCGCATATCCACTTGGAGGCACGGGCTCGGGCGCATATCCACTTGGAGCCACGGGCTCGGACACATATCCACTTGGAGCCACGGGCTCGGGCACATACTCTTTCGACGGAGGCATCGGCTCCGGCGCCACAGGCGTGTCGGACGGCGCCGCTCGAGACTGGAAGGCCTCCTCGCGCTGCGGCGATCGCAGGTACAGTGACGGCTTCGACGGCACGTGCCCGTCCGTCTCCGTCGGTGCAGCGGCCGGCGCCGTGACAGGGGCGGCCATGGCGGAAGGACTCAGGCCCTGCGGCATATCAATCGCTGGAGCTGGGCGCGCCGGTCCCGAGGTCACACGCGGGCGCTCCTGCATAGTGGGCGCGCCGCTCGGCATGGCAGTGGCCACGCCCTGCGGGACACCGCGAGGCGGACCTCTGGGCGCGCTACTTGGCACAGGGGCCGGCATCATGGGCGCAGACGCTCGGGCCGGGGCAGGTGTGGTGGCACCATGCCTGAGCTCATCGATCGCACTCGCGAGCTTGAAACGACGGCCATATGCGATAATATCAATCTCCTTGAGCATATTAATGTCGAGCGAGAGAAGTGATGCGCCATTCACTTCGTGTTCACGTAGTTTTTCAAGGACCGAGGCGTCCATGTCTTTGCTGCGAGCCCACTCGACGACATCGTCAATCGACCACTGGGACGCATCGACCACAGCAGGCCCCGTCGCGGCAGGCTGCTCGGCCGGCGCCGGTACAGGCACCGTAGGCACAGCAGGCACCGTAGGCAAGGTGGGCGCTGGCACTGGCTCTGGGCGCGTCTCGCGAGCGGCGGGCCATGGCTGGCTCGTGAAGGCGTCGCCCGGCGGCATCGAGCGCTCGGCGGTCGGGACAGCGGGTCCTGCAAGATGCGGCACATGGGCGGCCTCTGGAGGCATGGTGGGAGGCGCCGTCTTTTCGACAGGCAACGCATCCTCATCCTCGACCTCGTCCTCGCTATCGTCACTCAGTTCGAGCATGGCCAGGGGCTTGACGCCACCACCGGTCGTCACGAGCGTCTTTTGCCTGTTCGAAATCGTGCCAGGTTCGCCCACGCCCACGGGACCCTGCCACGCCGTCTCTTCCTGCGACTGCAGACTCTTTTGCGCATTCCGCGCCAGCTCCGCACGCGCCGCAGCCCGAGCCTGGAACTCGCGTTCCACATCGTCTTCAAGACCGCGCGACATGCCCTGTGGTGGCTCTGCTGTGTGCAGCTCCGAGAGCGCATTCTCGATATCGTTCATGGTCGAGTGCATCACGCCGCGGTCCTGCGCACCAAAAGCCGCCGTGCCTTGAGAGGCAGCTCCAGCGGCCGGCGCGGTCTGGGCCGCACCCTCTTCCGACTGGAAGCCACCATTCAGCATCATGAGGGCGGCTGACTCATCTGTCGTCGTATACGAAAACGGAAACAGACCCGTCTCGCCACGCTCATTCGTGCCCTGGTACCATCCGTCGCCATACGCCTCATCCTTCTCGACGACAAGCACACGCTCACCTACGCGAAAACTGACTTCATCTGGGTTTTCTGCTTCGAAATTGTAGAGTGCGTACACATATTCGACAGGTGGTGCCGACATCGCATACGGCGCCTCTGGCTAACGTGAGCGATGGAGACGCGCGGAGGCCACCTGCCCGCTCCCCGATATTATCACGTGATTTTATGGGAGAGATCGCGCGTGCCTGTCGCTACATGACGAAAAGGAGGTCCATATCGATGGGGTGCGACGCACTCATTTGGGGTTTTTGGGAGTACTTGGCCGCGAGGCAGTCGCGCGTCGCGTTGAGCAGCTGCTTGTACGACAGCTGTGGCCACTGCGACAGTACGGTGATGAACGCCCAGCTCATAGCGCCCGTAGCCTTACCAGCCTCGACGGCATCGGCACTCGTCTGACTGTCCTTGCAGCCCGACAGCATGATCACGTCCGCACCCGACGAACGCGTGTCGCGCGTGTACTGCGCGGCATGCGAGTTGACGGTCGCTGACTTGAACGTATCGAAGAGGCCACGCACCACACCGCCGATATCGCCGCGCGCATAGTCCATAGCGGCACCCAGAATGCCCTTGCCGACGTTCATCGTAATATTCGTCTCCTTGATGTTGCCCGAGGTCGCGTACACATACGGGAGATCGAGCGCCGTTCCCGAGTGACAGGAGTCGAAGAGCGCCGTCAGTCGGCAGCCGACCGGCAGCGGCCGAACGAGGCGCGCATGCAGCTCGTCATCCGGAATCTGGCCCGTCTGTGCATAGTCGAGCGGCAAAATCGTTTCGTTGTACCCATCCTCCTCGTCCATCTCCACCGCACGCTCCTGGCCACCGTGGCCAGAGAACTGGAAAAAGAGAGCATCGCCCGGACGCGCATCCGACACGAGCCAGTGCATCGCATTCACCATGTTTTCGCGCGTCGGGTACGTGCGTGGGTTGTCGGACGGCTCGTCTGTCAGAATCACCATATCGTCCGGATGGTAGCCTGCATGGTGCTGAATAAAGTTCGCCAGGTTATGCGTGTCGTTCCAGCATCCATTCAGCTGCGAACTCGTGCCCACATAGTTGATACCGATCAGCAAGGCCTTACGCTTGCCTCGCATGTTCGAGTACTCGTATGGCATGTTCCCATTCATCATACCGCCATGGGGCTGCGTCTGCACGTAGCCCTGGTACTGAGGCGGTCCTACGGGACCTGAGGGCGCCTGATACGACGTCGGCACACCGCGCTGGTCATAGTAGCCCTGGGGCATGTACCCGCCGTACATCGTGGGTGGCGGCGCAGGCGGCCCTGTCGGCTCTCGTCCCTCCACGCCCCCTTAGGCCACGTGGCGCCAAGCCCGCCACGCTGGCTCTGCGGACCATGTCCCACGCCGCGCGAGCGCAGGCGTTTTATGCCTCGTTCCCTCAGCAGCTGGAGCGCGTGCGCCAACTTTACCAGGAGCATGCGTCGGAACGCGCTCTGGAGGCCTTGCTAGATGCACGGCACACCCTGCAACGCGCAGCAGCGTACCTTCCTGCCCACGATATCCAGTCGTACGAGGCAGCATGGAGCGACGTGCATCGCGAGCTCTCACAGCCTACGCGGACATTCCGATTCGCCGCGCCCCACGAGCAAGTGGCGTCACTCCCGCGTGAGGCGCCCACCACGGCGCCGGCACCGACGTACCGCACGCACGATATCATCCACGTGTCTGACAATGCGGTCCTAGCCCATCTCGACGCCTGCATCATTCATACGAACCTCGCCGGAAGCGTTCTGCTCGAAGCGTGCACGCGATGCGCCGTCATTGGCACTGTCGGCCAGTGCCGCCTAACGCGCTCGTCTCACATGCTCGTGTGCGTCGATACCCCCACGCCAGTGACCCTCGAGGAGTGCGATGCTATCCTGATGGGACGTCGATCGGACATGGAGCCTGCCGAGACGTGCGCCGCGCCTGCCGTCCAGGACTTTGACGACGTGTTCGACGAGCAGCGTCACTACACGCCTCTCGACCCCGAGTACGCCGCACGCCTCCGCCCCCATCTACAAAATCCATCGGCGCTCGCTTCCATGCTACGTTAAGCCAGGCGCGCCACGGCCCTTTTTCGCCGCTTACGACGCCGCGCGTCCTTTTTGCTATGTGGAGGTGACCGAGATGCGTCCTCCTCGTCTTCGTCGTCGTCCCACGCCGCGGAGCGAGGCACGGCTTCGCCTACGACCGCGTCCACATCGCTGTGGTCCTTGCGTTTGCGTGGCGAGGAGGGTGTCGTCGCTGCGTCGCGGGCGTAAAAGAGGATATACGCGGACGGGTCGTCCAGAGGGCATTGCGAGAGAGTCGACACGTACGAGTCGTCCATACGTAGCCACCGACCTTCGGGTGTACGCACGCTGGCGACGTAGTGACCGACGTTGGGGCCGCTGCCGTAGTGGTGCACGATGGCGTACAGGCGGTACGCGTCCGTGTCGGCGGTGCGCTCGCTCATATAGCGGCCGAGCTGCAGGCGCTCCGCATAGCTGATGGGCTTGTTGATCTTGTTGCCAAAGATGCCGAAGCGTTTCAGGTGCACGGTCAGGACCATGGGCGTCTGCTCGATGCTGAAGCGCTTGGTCGCATTGACGCTCTTGTGGCACTGATCGCAGCGGTACTTGTCGGCCAGCTCCTCGGGCGCAGTAAACGCCTCGAGGGCCTGCTTGACGCTGTGAATGCCTTTGCGGACGTCGAGGCTCAGATCCATCACAGGGTCATACGTGTCGCTATTGTGCCGGCAGCTGTGGCACGTCACGCGGCTGCGTAGGCGCCCGCCAAAGATGCGCTGCACGAGCGTCGTGGCCAGCTCGGGGTCCTGTGGCTTGATGTCTTTGGGCGCAAAGCATGTCGATGCATGCTGCAACGCCTCGAGGAGTAGGCGCAGGTACTCGTGCGCGTCTTCCTGCCGTCCCGGACGAAGTGGGCGAGCAAACTTGCGCAGGTTGTTGATGAAGGCCGTGGGCGATATCGCGCTGCTGCTGCCATAGGCGCGCTCGAAAAAGTCTTTGAGGACGCCCATGGCATTGAACATGTGGGCGGCCTTGAGGGCCTGCTTTTGGGTGTGTGGCACGCCGTAGCGGCCCAGCAGTGTCGGCGTGCTCTGCGAAAGAAGCGCCGACGCGAGCGGTGGCGTATGAAGAAGCGCTTGCATGACGCTGTTCATGTAGCATGTGTTGCCGCGGTTGTGAAGTCCCGCGGTATGCGCGCGGGGCAAGCGGGGTATGATGCGGTGCGCATACAACATACGCGGCGCAGGCGCCTCTTCCTTCTCCTTCGGCTGCGGCTGCTTCTCGTCGTCCTCGGCGTTCACCACCTCAAAATGCGCGGCACGCGCCGCGTCCAGACTCATGCTCGCTTTGAGCTCGTCACGCGAGCTCCCCACGAACCGAATCGGGTCATCAAGGAGCGAGCGAAGAAGAGCCGCTGGCTTGATGGCTTCGTCCATAGCCTGCTTCGACTCTCTCCGCGCCATCTTGCTCGCTCGCGGCGGGCCCGGCACGACGTGGGCCATGATCCAGCCGCGTGGCACTACGATTCGTTTTTTCGTTTTTTTTTCGGCCTCGCTTCGCATGACGTAATCAGCGCCTCGTCGGGTGCCACGCATGGACCACGCGTCTCGTATGGAGCCGTCACTGCCCAAGGCGCTCTTTGACCGTGCGTATGACAAGCGCAAGGCAGCGGCGCTTGAGCTAGAGCGCCAGGTGCGCGATACGGTGTCGCGCGGTGATCGAACGCGTATTGATCACATAGTGCAGCAGCTGTGCGCGTATCTTACGCAGAATCCCGCGCCGCATGCCAATGCCCGGAATGGCGGCTTGATCGGGCTGGCGGGTGTCGGTATCGCGCTGGGCCAGGAGGTCGCCGCGTACCTGGATCAGATGATGATACCCATTCTTGCGTGCTTTAGTGATCCTGATCCCAAGACGCGTTATTTTGCCTGCGAGAGCTTTTACAACCTCGCCAAGGTATGCAAGGGCGAGATGCTCGTGTACTTTAATGAGATCTTTGTCGTGCTGGCTCGTCTAGCTGCCGACTCGGAAGTGTCCGTCAAGAACGGCGCCGAGCTGCTGGATCGCCTGTTCAAGGATATCGTGTGCGAGGCGGCGCCACACTACCTCTCTCAGTACCAAAACGTGGCGCACATTCGCGCCCGACAGGACCAAGACGTTGGCGCCGAGGGCGGCCAGAACGAGCTGGACGTCGCGCGCGAGAAGGCCGCGTACGAAGTGCAGGAGCACCAAGGCGCGAACCGCGCCTTTTCTCTCGCACGCTTCGTCCCGCTTTTGGCTGAGCGGATGCAGGTGGTCAGTCCGCTGACGCGCAACTATATTATCGGCTGGATTGCCGTGCTCGATGCCGTGCCCGATTTGCAGCTCGTGTCGTACCTGAATGCGTTCCTCCCGCACCTCTTTCAGTACCTCGGCGACCCCAACACGGATGTGCGCGTCGCGACAGCCGAGGTCCTGGCCAACTTTCTGCGCGAGATCCGCGAGGCCGCCCAGCACGAGCGGGAAGAGCCGGTTCGTACGGAGGACTGCGATCAGGACGAGTGGGTCCACAGCCGGCGCGTGCGCATCGAGTATGATGCGATTCTAGAGAGCCTGCTGGAGCAGGTGCAGCACCACGACGAGGAAATCCAGGCGACGACCTTTGAGTGGATCACCGAGTTTCTGCACGTTGTGCCGGCGATGGTCGTGCGGTTCACGCCGCGGCTCATATCTGCTGTGCTCCCCTGCCTCGCGCACCCGGCGCCGGCGATTCAGACGGCTGCGATCAAGGCCAACACCGAGCTGTTTGCGGCGATCGAGCACCAGCTGCCTGATGGCGGCGGCGGCCTCGACTACTTTGTGACGACGAATGCGCTCAAGCAGCATTTGCTGGACCAGCATGACCAGACGCGCTTACAGGCCCTCGAGTGGCTCATGATGCTGCACGCCAAGAGCCCCACGAAGCTGTTCTCCATCCAGGATGGCAGTATATCCGTCCTGCTCCGTGTGCTGTCCGATCCCAGCGAGGAGGTCATTTTGTGCGATCTGCGTCTGCTCACGCAGATCTGCAGCCGGGCGGACGAGCACCACTTCCGTCTGTTCCTCACCGACTTGCTGGAGCGCTTCGCGGCGGATCGGCGCCTGCTCGAGTCGTGGGGCAGCCTGATCATTCGGCAGCTGTGCGTCCACCTGCAGACGGAGCGCGTCTTTCCCGTGCTCGCCGACATTCTCGAGACGTACGAGGACCTGGAGTTTGCATCGATCATGGTGCAGAATCTCAATATGATCCTCGTGGCGTCACAGGAGCTCAAACCACTCCGCCGACGGATCCGCGCACTCGATACGCGCGAGCATCAGCAGCTGTTCGTGCGCTTGTACCGCTGCTGGAGCCACAATGCCATCTCGGCGCTGTGCCTGTGCCTGCTGACCCAGTCGTACGAACACGCCTACAATGTCCTGCGCATCTTTGCCGACCTCGACGTGTCGCTCTCGATGCTGCTGCAAGTCGACAAGCTCGTCCAGCTCATTGAGTCGCCCATCTTTACGTCACTGCGTCTGCAGCTCCTCGAGCCCGAGCAGCATCCCTTCCTCGTCAAGTGTCTCTACGGCATGCTGATGCTCCTGCCCCAGAGCTCGGCGTTTGCGACGCTGCGCAATCGGCTGCAGGCCGTCCACGGCCTCGGCCACCTGACCATGCCGAACGACGAGCGGCCACACACGCGCTACGCACGCCAGGCCACGCCCGACGTGCCGTGGAACGAGCTGCTGCAGCACTTTCGCACCGTCCAGCTGCGGCATGAGCGCCTGCGTCTCGCCACCGAGCGCCTCACGGACAACGAGCCTCGGCGGCGCGTGCAGCAGCGCGAGCCAGCGCCGTTTGCTCGCATGTCGTTCACAGCGAACGCAGGTACGCGGTCAGCGCGTGAGTGATGGCCTCGAGCGTATCGCCGCTGGCCGCCACGCACCGCGGGTCGAACTCCGCTCCCTCGAGCGCCTCTGCGAGCTCGGCCGCCGGCACGCGCGTCGTCACCAGCGCCTGCAGCGTATCGTCCTCCATCGCCAGCCATGCCAGCACGGCATTCGCGGAGACGCGTCCGTCCACCGACGCACCAGTCTCGCGCGCCTCGACCACTGCCTCGACTTTGCGGGGATCGAGAAACTTGCTCAGGAGCCGCAGGCGCGGCGCGGAGTCGGACGCCAAATTGTACAGCATAGCATGCAAGAGGTGCAGGAGCACGTCATCGGGGCGGTCAAGGAGCGCGCCGAGCGCGCGAAGACCACCAGCCTCGACGATGCGTACACACGTAGCCGCCCCCGCCGCGTACTGCGCCGCGGCGAGCAGGACGGCGAGCGCACCGCGCCGGACGCGTCGGCTCTGCTTGAGCAGGCGGAGCATGAGCTCGACGCCTTCGCACGCGAGAAACACATCGCGCTGCGCCGCGTCCAGCAGCATGTACTGCAGCGTGTCGACCACATTGCGAAAAAACTCGTGCTCGTCCGTGTCTCGAGGGGACGTGTGCAGGTACCGCGACAAGGCGCGCAAGAGCGCATCCATGCCATCGTGGCGGGCTAGCGCCTCGCGAACCGCCTCGTTCTCTGCGACGGACGCGGCGAGGAGCTCGGCGGCGTAGGCCTGGTTCTGATCCATGCGGCCGCGCACGATGCGAGACACGAGCCATGCCACGAGCGGATCGGCATACGTATCGTACCGCCCGAAACTCTCGAGCGCGCTCAGGATAGCGTATACGACGCGCGCGTCGTCTTCGTAGCGGTCTGAATCAGGCGCGTCGTTCAGGCGCTGTAGATTCGAGAGGAGAATGCGAGGCACGTCGTGCGCATGCAACGCGTCGCGCAGTGCGTCGCCATCGTCGTCGTCTACGAGCTCGGCGATGACGTCGATGGCCGCCGCGGCGATGTCAGGATTGTCGTGCGTCAGTAGTGTGGCCATCGTCGCGGCCATGTCATGCCGCACAAATTCCGGGTACAGCAAGCGGGCATCGGTGGCGAGAAAGGCCACGTCACGGATCGCCGCATCGAGATCCGCCTCCGATGGCAGAAACGCCCGGGGCTCATCGGCATGCTTCAGTCGCATGGCCTGATTCGCGTTCATCGCGCGCTCCAGAGCCACAAACAGCTTGCGCGCATGCGCCACCTGATCGCGTGGGTGGTCTGGCACGGCGTCGGCCGGATCGTGGCCCAGGATGTCGAGAATCTGCTGCTGCTCGGCATTCAGGCCACTGCCATCCAAGCGCCCCTCGTCGTCCGACGGCACCTCGAGCGCATCTGCCTCTTCTACGCGCGTGCGTTTCCCGACATCATCGACGCTCCGTGCCGCGACGGGCGCCTCCTTGCGCTTGCCCGTCCGATGCGCTGGCGACGCGTCCATCCAGTGGAGTGGCTCTTGGCATGGAGCCTCCATCGGGTGGCGATATATACACGCCGTTCTACTACTGGGACGGCGTCGCGAACCAGTGGGCGTTTGACTATGAAGGCTTCTACAAGACACACGGATACCCTGAATCGGCGACAGCGGCCAAGCAGCGCGCGGAGCCGACGAGCGCCGAGCTGTATCAGCAGCAGCTGCAGTCGTCCGTCTACGACTATGTGCCGACGCGCGCTGGGCGCAGCACGCAGGTCAAGGTCGCCGGCCACCTAAAGAAGGGCGAGACGCGCGAGACGGTGATCCGGCGCGCGGGCGGCAAGCTCTGGGAGGACCGCTCGCTGCTCGAGTGGGACCCCGCGCACAAGCGCCTGTTTGTCGGCGATCTCGGCAACGACGTGCACGACGAGCACCTCGTCCAGGCCTTCCAAAAGTACCCATCGTTTTCGCGTGCGCGCGTCGTCCGCAACAAGGGCGACGGCAAGTCCAAGGGGTACGGCTTCGTGGCGTTTGCCGACCCGGAGGACTTTTTGCGCGCGTGGAAGGAGATGGACGGCAAGTACATCGGCTCGCGGCCGTGCCGCCTGAAAAAGGCCCAGGACACGATCAAGCCCGTCGAAATCGGCGCGCGCAAAGACAAGTTCCTCGCGGCGAATGCCAAGTACACCGACTACCTAAACAAGGCCCGGCGCGGCGGGACCGTGGGTCGGCACTTGCCGCGGGCCAGCGGGCTACCGAAACCGTACTCGAAAAAGTAACTATCGCTTAGATCTTCTCCTCCTTCAGGCCGTCCTTCCAGAACACAAAGTAGGGCGTCACACCGTCCTCACGGTAGTTGAGCAGGGCCACCATACCGTCGGGGTTCATCGACTCACCCGTGTAGAACTCCCAGTCGTTGAACTTGCCGACCACCTTCTTGGCAAACTCGGCCGCCTTCTTCTCAAACTCGGGCACGCGGTCAGGGTTCGTCTCCTGCAGGCTCTGCTTGATCGTCTTCATGTAGCCCTTCAGGTACGTCAGGTAGCTCTTCTTGTCGAACGACGTGGCCTGCAGACGGAACGAGTGCACAATGTTGATCACCTGCTCCGCACCGTTGTCCAGCGCCTCCTGCTGCTCCTCCGCCGACGGATTGCCGCCAATGTCCACCTCGCCGTCCTGGACCGTGATCATCGCAGCGTCGACCTCGTACACAATGTCGTCGACGTCCTGCACACGGAAACCGTCCGAGACCATCTCATCACCGGTAATCTTGTCAACGTAGAGCTTCCATGAGCTCGCCGGCACGTACCTTCATGTCGTCAGCGTGGGTTGGGAAGAAAAAAGTCCGCGCTCCCTCGGCCGGGGACATGGAAAAGGGGGTCTCCGCTGGCTCCACGTGCGCAGCGCCGATCCACTCGCCTGGCCGTGCGGCATGTCTCGATGGCCGGTGGCGCGCTCGCTGGCACTGCGGGACGCGCTGGACCATGTGAGCCGTGGTGAGCCGTGGCGTATCGCCTACACCACACACCAAGACGGCGTCCGTCTCTCTGCGCCCTCGCCTGCCCACATCGCCGTCCTGGACGCCTCGTTCAATCCACCTACCCGCGCCCACGCCGCCCTGGCGTCTCTGCCACGCACCCCATCACAGCCGTTCGATGCGCACCTCCTCCTCTTTTCGGTGCGTAACGCTGATAAGGGCCGCGGACGCGCAGGCGACGCGAGCCCCATCGAGCGACTCGAAATGATGGAGTTGCTGGCGCACGAACTCGAGGCCCAGCACCTGCAGGTCGTCGTCGCGCTGGTGGACGAGCCGCTCGTGTTTGCCAAGTCCACGCTCGTGCATGCACACATGCACCTCTCTGTGCCATATCGCCTGTACTGGCTCGTTGGCAGCGACACCCTCACTCGCGTATTCCACCCACGGTACTATGACTCGGAGGCGCACCTCGAGGCGTGTTGCGAGCGCTTCTTCGGCGTGCAAGGCTCGCGCATGATCTGCGCCGAGCGATCCGCCGCCTCCGTGCAGGGCACGATCACCACCCCCACGACAGCGGCGTCGGAGGCATGGCAGTTCGTCCATGCGCCCGGTCCTGCTCGGACATGGTACGAGCGCGGCGCCATTGAGCTGCGTCCGATCAGCACAGACGCAGCTCAGCTCTCTTCGACGGCCGTTCGTCGCTTCCTGCACGAGGCTGCACCCGAGGCGCAGCGGCCGCAGCTCTGCACCATGGTGCCCCCCTCGATCGCAGACTACCTTATCTCTCATTCCATGTATCATTAATGTACACCATACTCTCTACGAAGCGCAGCCTTTTTCGACTGCAGCAGAAACGCTTCCATATCTTTGCGTCCCGGCATCACAGGCATGACGAGCTCTTCGGCTGGCAGCGCGGGCATGTAGCGCCTCGCATCGGTCTCAGGGGTATCTTGCGTCTCGCGCTGGGCCTCCTTCCTCGGCTGAGCTAGCACGTCGGAGGCTGCGGCGTCCAAATCCAGCACCACCGGCTCGGGCTGGGGCATCGGCGGCACGGGCCGGGACGTGCCGAGCGCCGCATGGACACGCTCCCATCCCGCATCCCAGCCGCGCTGCTCGCTCTGCCTCTCCTCGCCCAAAAGCACGCCCCCGTCTTTTTCATCGTCGTTCCCAAAGTACGGGCCCGGCTGGTGCTGGAATCGCTTGTAACGCTGCACCTTGATCGACTCCTTGCCTTCCTCTTCCTGTAGCGCCACGGGATTCAAGTGCTCCTTCACACCAGGCAGCTCTCTCGCGCGCCCATAGTAGCGGTAGCCACGCATGCCTGGGATTTCTTCACCGTGATCATCCAAAATGCGGGGTACGCCGCTGCGATAGTTCGCACCGCCGAGCGCAGCGATCTGCCGCTCCCACTGTGTCTTTTCACGAAAAAGATGATTGATCTCATCATTTAGGTCCCGCACTTCATAATCTGTGAGGCCTGGATCCTGGATCCGCGCGACTTTGCGAGTAATCTCACGCATCACTTCGCCGCGCCATCGGTCGCAGTCTCGTACGCTATTCACTGTCGTAATCACCTTCGGACGCCGCTCATGCCTCCGCGACGACACACCCAGCTCTTCAGCTTGTGCCTGCCGAAAACGGTACAGCATAGACTGCGCCTTTTCCTGATTCCGCGACATGCCACGACGTCCGAGCGAGCGCTGCGCGCACGCATCGACCGCGGCGGGCGTCGCGTGGCCCTCGGAGGCGGCTTTCCATCACGTGATTTTTTACAGCTGCGATCGACAAAAAAGAAGGCGGCGCGACCTCCTTCTTCTCTCCACCGACTGTAGCCATGTCGAAGATCCAAGTGTCAAGTGTGCGATCGTCCGTCCGTGACCTCCTCCAGGGCTCCGAGGAGAAGAGGCGTAACTTCAACGAGACCGTTGAACTCCAGATCGGTCTGAAGAACTACGACCCCCAGCGTGACAAGCGTTTCAGTGGTACGGTGCGTCTTCCTCACGTTCCGCGCCCTCGCATGTCGCTCTGCATTCTTGCCGACGCTGCCGACGTTGACCGTGCGAAGTTGATCTCGCTCGACTTCATGACCGTCGAGGACTTGAAGAAGCTGAACAAGAACAAGAAGCTTGTCAAGAAGCTCGCCAAGAAGTACGACGCTTTCCTCTCGTCCGACGCTCTGATCAAGCAGATCCCTCGTCTGCTGGGCCCCGGTCTTTCGAAGGCTGGTAAGTTCCCTTCGCCCGTCTCGCACGCCGAGGACCTTGAGAAGAAGGTGACGGACGTCAAGTCGACTATCAAGTTCCAGCTGAAGAAGGTGCTTTGCTTGGGTGTGGCCATCGGTCACGTCCAGATGACCGAGGACCAGCTGACGTCGAACATTATGCTCGCTGTCAACTTCCTCGTCTCGCTGCTGAAGAAGAACTGGCAGAACGTCAAGTCGCTTCACATCAAGTCGACGATGGGTAAGCCCCAGCGTCTGTTCTAAAAAAGTTTTACAACATACGCGTTTCCGGTTTCCTGGATACACCATGGCAGATCGCACGCTTGTACCCAGCTTATCTATAGTTCGTATAGCATGAGTGAGGGGAGCTCAGGATCCCTTGGAAACACGTTCTTCATACTTTCGAGGTGGGCAGGTTTTTGCGTTCCTAGCTGCTACGACTATGCACGATATGGGTAAAATGTGCCGTATCCAGGCGTCGTGATCACCAATCGATGAACACCATGCAGCGCAGAACTCCTTTTGGGACTAGATAGTCATGTATACACGTTTAGTAACGGTGGAACATCTTGGCACGCTCCGTGCTCTTGTTCTTGATCACCTTGAGCGTGTTGAAGCGAACCGTCTTCGAGAGAGGGCGGCACTGACCTGCACATGTTAGCACGAAACAACGCATCATACATACCAGCCACAATAATGTCACCGACCTCAACACGGAAGGCAGGCGAGACGTGCACAGCCAGGTTCTTGTGACGGCGCTCGTAACGGTTGTACTTGGGGACGTAGTGAAGGTACTCCCGGCGGATGATCACCGTGCGGGTCATCTTGGTCGAGATGACCTTGCCGCTCAGGAGACGGCCACGGATCGACACGAGACCGGTCCAGGGGCACTTCTTGTCTGTTGTGCGTTAGTCCTGCTCTCATGCGCGCGCGGCATCGCAAACGTACCAATGTAAGTACCGGTGACGGCGGCGTTGGGCGTCTTGAAACCAAGGCCCACGTCCTTGTACCACCGCTTAGCACGGGTGCTCTTGCGAGCCACCTTCGAGTTCAGGAAAAGGGGCTGCTTCTGGAAGGCCTTTTCCGTCTGCACACCAAGCTCCACGTTCGACATTGTGACTGAGAGACGTTAGACAACGATGTGGATGCCAGCGTTGGAAGAGGAAGGGCGGCGGCCGCGGCGCCCTTCGACAGAACTGTATGGACCACGTGACCTTACCTCACCATTCACGTGACCAAGAAGGAGGCGGCGAGCGTCTTGTCGAGGCTCTGGGCGCGGCGAGCCTTTTTCCTCACCCAAGAGCTGGTACGTGAGTGTGAGCGAGCGCGCGCGCGCTGACACGGCAGAGTCGGCACTGCAGTAGCAGTTCTTTCGAAGAAGCACTACTCACTTTTTTTTACTTTGAACGTATCATGTCTGACGTTGAGGAGACCCCTGTCGATGTCCAGGTCGAGGAGACCGAGGCTGCCCCCGCCCCCCAGGGCGGTGCTATGAGCATTGAGGATGCTCTTCAGCAGGTGCTCAAGAAGGCCTTGGTGCACGACGGTCTTGCCCGTGGTCTGCGTGAGGCCACCAAGGCCCTTGACCGCCGTGAGGCCCACCTGTGTGTGCTGTGCGAGACGTGCAATGAGGCCGAGTACATCAAGCTCATTGAGGCGCTGTGCAACAAGCACGACATCAACCTCCTCAAGGTCTCGGACCCCAAGACGCTCGGCACGTGGGCGGGTCTGTGCAAGATTGACCGTGAGGGTAACCCGCGCAAGGTGGTCGGCTGCTCGTGTGTGGTGGTCCGCGACTATGGTGAGGACTCGGAGGGCCTGAACGTGCTCCTCGAGTACTTCAAGAGCCAGCGTGCCTAAGCGCGCTCCAAAAGTGACAGCATCTATGTAGTGCTCCACGTCACGTTGGTGGTATCATGGTTCGTAGAGGCGGTGGCGGCCTGTGTGCATGGCGCACTCGAGGTATGCGTGGGATGTGAGGCGCAGGTGCTCGAGTGTGAGTGTGGCGGCTGCCTCGGCTCGTGCGTCGCCGGTGGGTAGGCGTGTGATGCCGCGCACAGGCGCATCGGCCTCGAATCGATCCGACGTGGGATCGAAGTAGACGACGCGAAAATCGTGGATGGTATGTGGCCGGGAGAGGGCCGGGTCTGCGAGGTACAGCAGGTGCGCGACTTCGCGCAGGGTCGTGGATGGCCATGCGTACACGGACAGCGTTCCTGGCAGGGGCCGTCCCGAGCGCATGTCGGCGAGCGAGCTGGGGGTCAGGTCGGTGCGGGTGGCGTACGTACCGGAAGTCGCTGCGTGACACGACGCATCGCACCACGAACGGAGCCAGCTGTATTGCGTCAGTGTGCCTGCCTGCCTACATCGTCCTGGGCCTGGCTGGCCATGCTGCTGCCCCACGGGTGGCACGCCAAGCCGCGGCGCTGGTACGCCGTCCGGCCGGGCGCCCCATCACGTGCCGATCATGGCAGGCCCAGCGAGCGTGCGAGCCGCGTCATGGGCGAGGAGCGTGGGTGGGGCGACTAGGCTATCTGACCGTAGGCCAGCATGCAGTCGAGTGGCGTGCGGCACGGGGCGTGAGTGCGTCGGGATCGACATACGCACCAACGACAAGACATGGCATGTGGGCACGCGAGTTGGATGTGACACACGCAGCTGTGGCACATGCCAGCGGCGGACGCACGAGCGAGACGCGCATCGTGCCAAACGTATATAGAGGGGCAGGCTCCCCGTGCTCGGTCCACGCACGCACGTATCCGCTCTAGCGTGACACGCACTCTCCGCACTATTGTCCTCATGAGCACACAGCCACCTTGTCTCAGCTCGACAGCCGCCCGCCTGTTTTCGCCGCTGAGCGATGCATGGCTGTGCAACGATGACGAGCAGAGCTATCGTGGGCACGATGCCGAACGACGTGAGCGCGATGCATGGCCGCATGCGCCGCCACTCGCGCCGTCGAGCGAGCTCTTTGACACGTCGTGGCTCGCCGATATCATGTCGCACATGAAGATTCCTCCGGCGCCGCTCAGCACGGATGGCGATGCGGGACATGATGGCCTTCCGCGCGTCGCTGCGCAACTCGCGTCGCCGTTCCACTCGCCACGCACGTCGACGACCACGACGACGCACGCTCACCAGGATGAGAGGGACACGCCGTCGTGGGCCGCGGCGTCCGCTCATGCGGCGCCCAGGCGGACGGACACGCCCGTGCCACGCCCGCGCTGGCCCCTTCCGACGGGCAGTGCGCCGCCTACGCTCTACAGCGTGTTTGTGGGCGGCCTGGACGAGCACGTCACGGACGAGGACCTTGTCTGGCACTTTGCGCACCCGCCCTGCTGGCCACAGGACCATCCCATGCGGCGCATGTACGTGCGCATCGAGAACGTCGCTGGCTCGCTGTGCGCATGGCCCACGAGTCCCGCGCCGTTCCGTGTGCACTCTGCACGCGTCGTGCGCGAGTCGTCGTCGGCCGCGCAGGGAGGCCGGCGCGTGTTTGGCTTCGTGCGGCTCACGAGCAAGCACGAATGCGACCGTGCGTTGATTGAGATGCAGCACACGCACATGGTGCCTCATCAGGCGCCGCACACGCCGCTGCGCCTGTCGCTCGGCGCAGCGACCGCGCCGCCGCGCGCCGACACCGAGTGCACAAAGGCGCATGGCCGCCCGCATGACAAGGCGCCGGCTCGTCCTGTCGTGACGGCCGCGGCGGTCGTGCGCCACACGCCGCGTCGAGCCGCGTCGAAGGCGGCGCGTCCCGCGCGCACGGACGTGCCAGCCGCGCCGGGCCGTTCACACACGCCGCTGGCATCCACGCATGCCCCGGTCGAGTGCGTGCCGACGACCCTGACGTTCGTGTCCGAGAGCCAGGGCGACGTCCCGGCGCAGGACCAGCCGCACCTCGCATCCGCTCTCACGGTAGCGCACGCATCCAGCGCCCTCGACCCCACGAACACGACGGTGTTTGTCGGCAGCCTGTTCACGCTGGCGACAGAGACGATGCTGCATGCGCTGTTTTCGCCATTCGGCCCGATCCACTCGATCAACATCCCGCGGGGCCAGGACTGTGGCTTCGTCCAGTTTGCGCACAAGCGCGATGCCGCGCGGGCGATTGCGGAGATGCAAGGCTACCAGCTCTCCGGCGGCGGCGCGCTGCGTCTCAGCTGGGGCCGCAGCCTGGGCGAAAAGGCCGCCGCTCGCGCCGCGATCCGCGCCGGTCTTCGCTGGGTCGAAGGCGCCGCCACCGCCGCGGCCACGGACGGAGGTGGAGGTGCTTAGCGGTCCCCGTCCATGCCGTATGGCGTCGTGCTCGTGTTTGTGCATGGCTTCCGCGGGCAGGCCGAGCAGACGTTTGGGGCGTATCCTGCGCGCCTGCGGCATCTCGTGCGCGAGACGCATCCTGGCGTGCCCGTCGAGGCGGTGATCTACCCGACGTACGAGACGCGCGGCTCGCTGGGCGACGCCGTCGACGCGTTCGTGGCGTGGCTCACGACGCTCGTGGCTGAGCGCGAATCGACGCAGGGCCACCGCTTTTGCGTCGTCCTATGTGGCCACTCGATGGGCGGCATGGTGTGCCTGGATGCCGCGCGCGCGATCCGGGCCCAGGGCCGCGGCGCCTGGCCGCGCGTCGGTGGCGTCATCGCCTACGACACGCCGTTCCTCGGCATTCATCCGCATGTATTCAAGCACCAGCTCACGACGTACCAGCAGTACGTGGACTCGGCCGTGCGCGCCAGCTCGATGTGGGCGCCCGTGACGGGCGGCCTCGCGGCATGGTGGTCCGCGCCGCCGTCGAGCGCCACGCGCCTGTCCACGGCGACGTGGATCGGACTCGGCGCCGCCGCCGCGACGGCCGTCGGCACAGCTGCGACGGCCGCCGTGCATCGCTCCGAGGCCATCCAGGATGCGTGCCGCTGGGTCGGCGACCACCTCTTGTTCGTACGGCACGTCTGGGATCGCGACGCACTCGCAGCGCGCATGACCAGCTGTGACGTGCCGTTCCACTGCTTTTACACCCAGCTCGCCGACGAGCAGCGCACCTTTCTCCTCGTCCCACCGCCCGCGGCTCCGTATGCACCGCACTTTTCGCCCCTCACATCGCATGCCAAGGACGAGGTGGCGGCGCACACGTCCATGTTTGCGCTCTCGACGAATCCCTCGTACCTTGCGATGGGCGTAGCATCCGCCTCGCTCGTGTCAGCATGGACAGCGCCTTCACTAGTCGACAACGACGAGCATGTCGCCTGACGCCACGCCGAACCACGCCAAGTCGCGCATCATATCATCCAGGGGTATCACGATCGGCTCGCGATCAGACCGCAGGACGGCCCAGATCGCCGCGGACGGCGACGCACCGCACAGTTGCACGAGGCGCCGATGCACGAGGCGCATCGGCATCGTCTTGAGCAGCGCGAGCGACGTGGCCTTGTCCCACGCAGCCTCGTACGGCGTAGCGGCATGTACATACGAAATCGTCAGCAGCTTGTCGTGCATAGACGCCACCGACGCCGGTGCCGGCGGGCCATGCACACGCACGAGCGCCTCGTACCGCGCATCGCCGGGACGCGGCCGTCGGACGTAGTATCGCTCCGCGTCGACGCGCTCCTCGGGCGTGATCGGCGTGTGGTTCAGGCACGTCAGCCGCGCGAGACGGCCTATCGCCTCGATGCGATCGTCGCGGTGGTACACGAGCGACCATGCAGGCGACGCGAGATGCGTCTCGAGAGCCTGCACGTCGTCCCAGTCCAGCGGCGTATCGTCGACGTGGACGTCGCAGAGCGCCGGCAACGTCGGCACAGACGCGCGCGGCATGCGCTCCAGCGGGTTGCCCGTAAGGACCAGCTTTTGCAGGCGCGGCAGGCGACGCACACCGCGGAGCACGTCGGGCCATGCACCGAGGGCGTTGCCCTCGAGCTGGAGGGTATGCACATGCGGCATGTCCGCGTCGACGGACGCGAGTGTCGTGATCCCATTCCTTGCCAGCTCGATCGACGCCAGGCGCGGCATCGCGCGCGCAAGCACGGCCATCTGCGCCCAGTCGGTGCCCGAGTCGCCCAGAGACAGATGCTCCAGGTGCGCAAAGACACCGGGCACACACGCCGCGGGGCGCAGGCGCACATGCTGGAGCGTGAGGCTCGTCAGCGGCATAGCACGCACGATGCGCGCGACCTCGTCCCAACTCGACAAGAGCGATCGCGATAGGTCCAGCGTGGTGATGGTGCGTGGCAAGGCGCCGTCGTATCCATCCGGCACGGCCTTGGCCACATACACGCAGGACGGATCGGAGGGGCCGTGCGGTGGCGGCCCCACGAGACTCACCGTGCGCAGATCCGACCGATCGCCATACTTCTCACGCAGCGCCTCGACAAACGTGACGCCCCACTCGATGCGGGCGGTCGCGGCCAGGTACGTGCCGTGCCCTGGCGCACACGCAAAGTACCGCGTGCCATCTGGCGCCGTGCCGTCATGCTTGCCATGCTCGGCACTGTCCCATGCAATGCCGTAAAACGTGCCGGGGTACGGCGGCAGCGGGCCCTCGTACAGGAGCGTGCCTGTGTGCCTGTGGCGAGCGAGTCGCGTTCCTACGAGCATGGCAAGGCGCGTCGAAGGCTATGTGGAGGTACTACGGCAGGCGAAGCACGACGAGGTCCGGATCGATCGAGGCGCCCAGCGCCTGCGCCGCCATCTCAACGGGCAGGATCGCGCGGATCTGGGGTGTGAGCGCACCGTGCTGGACGGCAGATCTGATGGACTCGAGCGCCTGGCGCGTATCGGCGCTCGTGTCGACGCCGATCCACTCGTACCCAATCGCCTTGCGGTCCTTGCGGAAAAACGAGCGGCGCAGGCTGCGCATGTGCGAGCGGTACATCGGGCTCGCCACGAGGCTGTCGTCGCCACAGCACGTCACAAACTGGCCATAGTTCGCGAGGACGCGGCGGCACGCATCGTAAATGTGGCGGCTGCCGATGGTGTCGACGACGAGATTGAAGCTCGACTCGTGCAGCAGATTGATCGTCCACAGCGGATCGCCCGTCAGGACCTCCACGGCGCCGTTCTGGCGGCAGAGCGCCTCGGCATGCGGCACGCCCGGCGGCACCTGCGCTACCGTCACCATCCCGAGCCGCGAGGCCTCCTGCATGGTCAGTCGACCAATCATATCGTGCGCATTCAGCACCAGGATCCGCGAGCCTCGGGGCAACACCATGCAGTGGTTCTGCACAATCTGGTGCACCATGACGCCCGTCGCCGGCAGCGCGGCAATCTGCTCAGGCACGAGGCGGCCCTCGGGCGCCACGGCCACGACGTCCTGATGCACCATGATGTACTCGGCCAACGCACCGCACTTGCGGAGGTCCTGCAGGCCGAACACCAAGTCGCCCGGCCGCAGGCGCTTGACGTCCAGGCCGCAATCCACGACGCGGCCGCAAAAGCTGCGGCCCGGCACGAAGGGCGTCGAAGGCGCATCACGCAGCACATTCCGCACCATCGCCCGGTCGACATTGTCAATCGCCACGGCGATCACCTTGACGATCACACCCGACGACGATACTTTGCGCGGCGGCGTCATGTGCGAGCCAAGCACAATCACGCCCGTGCTGCCCTCCGACGCGCTGCCCACTCGTGTACGCGACGCGCGACGCGCGATACTGCCGCTCTTGCCGGACGCCGATCCATTCGTGCTCGCAGCATCGCTACTGCCAGCCACGACATCGACCGTCAGCATCGTGGGCTTCCGGCGGAAGGACGTGTTGACGTTGCGCACGCGGCCCATGGGCGTCAGCGGGACCGAGGGACTCGGAGGCGCAGGCGCGGGAGCCGGGGCTGGCGCTGGCGGCACCGGTGGCACCACCGGCGCGGGCGCCACGCGAATCGACTCGACGGGCGACTGGGCGCGGCCCATGTGCTCGGCGCGGGGCGGCGCATGCAGACGCGGCGCTGGCGGCACGATCATGCCCGGCTGCATAGGCGAGGGCATCGTAGACGCGGCCGGCGTGCTGTGACCCGGCGCATACGACGCACTCAGCGCGGGCGGCCGCACCATGGGCGGCTGTGCGAGCCATGGCCCCGGTTGGGACAGGGACCGCGGCATCGGAGCGGCGGGCGGGGTGTGTGCATGCGGCAGGGGCCGGGCCATCGCGACGGGCGACGCTGGCTGAGAGGCGGCCCGCATCGACGGCGCCGCGGCCACCGGCGCAGGCCCAGGCGGCGGTCGGGGCGTAGACCGCATGCCAGGCCAAGGCATGGGAGGCTGCATGGGATGCATCGCAGGAGGAGGCCGCTGGTACGGCACGGGCGGTCTTGCATAGGGCAGGGCAGGTGAATGGCTCGGGGCGGGCGGCGGGGCGTGAGGGGACGGGGTTCGCTGGTAGGAAGCAGGTGGCGCGCCCTGAGGCGACGAGGGCCCCTGGTATGGTACAGCGGGCACGGCGAGGTAAGGAGACGAGGGGCCATGGTGCGGCGTCGGCGTGCTCTGAGGCGGCATGGGCGCATGGTGCGGCGTAGGTGAGCCCTGCGGCGGCCAGGGCCCGAGGTAGGGCCCAGGCACGGCCTGCCAAGAGGAGGCGCCCTGATGCGGCCCAGGCGGCGGCCGTGGAGAATACGCGGGTCCATGGTACGGCGCAGCGGGCGCACGAGTAGGCGACGGCGGCGCTTGGTATGGCAGCGGCGGCGCGGCCTGGACTGGCGACGCAAGACCGGGCTGCACGTGTCCGTGGAAGGGCAGCGGTGGCGACATGGGCGCCTGGATGAGCGGCCGCGGAAGAGGCGCGGGCGTAGGCGACGGCGGCTTCAGCGGCGCGGGCGGCGTCTCGACAAAGGCCGTGGCGTAGGGCGAGAACGCGGATTTGGACGGCGTCTCTGTCCACGCGGGCGGCGCATGCTGCGTCTCTGTGACGACGGCGGAGGCTGCGAGATCCATGCGTTGCGGCGATGCCTGCAGATACGCCAGGGGCTGCGATGAAGGCAGGCTCAAGGCGGGCTGAGCGGGCTGCGAGACGGGGTATGTAGGCATGGACTCGGCGCGCACCGACGAGTCCGACACCACGCGCGTCGGCACAGGCGGCGCGTCAGCTGTGGGGCGCGGCCTGTCAGACACGGAGCGCTTGGGTGTCGCGCCGGGTGTCGGCGCATGGAGCTGGCCCTGCGCAATCTCAATGCCGCCCATGACGGTCGGGCGCGGACCGCGTTGGCGCGGGCGGTCTAGGACCGAGCGGTACGGCTTGCCTTGGAGCGTCGGCGTGCGGTGCAGCGGCTCCAAGTCTTCCGGCCTGATCGGCGGCGTGTCGTGCAGCTCGCTGCGGTTCATGTGCCCGACCTCGGAGCCGAGGATCCATGGCTCCACAGGCAAGTCGGCCATGAGCGAGTCCGACACGGAGACGCTCGACATGCGGTAGTCGGCCAGGGACTGCAAGTGCTCGCGCTTCGGCACGGCGGACCACGCGGGCGCCTGGGTGCGCTGGGCGTAGGGAGCGACGGTCGGCCTGCGAATCAGCGACGCCGGCTTCATCGCGTCCTCACGCTCGCGCCGCAGGTCAGGCGACGGGACGCGGAGAGCTGGCACGGCCAGAGGCGGCTTGAGGGCGGGAGGCTCGCGAGTAGGCGCCTCGAGCGTCTCGTCGCCCTGCGCGACGTAGAGAGCGGCGTCGCGCGAGAGGCCGATGAGCTCGTCGTCGACGTCCTCGCGCGCCTCGCTCACATCGGACTGCGATGGGATCGTCGATGCCGCGGACACGGTGCGTGGCATGCCGCCCCTGCCGGGCGGCGGCGTCGATGACGTGATGGGTTCCTGGGCGTGCGCGAGGGAGCGCAAGGGGCCCTTCCCGATCACGGAGGCGCCCTGCAGCAGGGGCGGCAGGTCGGTCGTCGTGTCCTGCGTGAGGGCGACGCCCACGGCCGACATGTCCATGCCCGACTCGTCCTTGGTGTAGGGCACCCACACGCACGATTGCGACGTGTTCATGGGCGTGACGGAGCGCGGCACCTGTCGAGGCGTGGCTGTCGTCTGCCGCGAGGCGGGCCGATCCCGCGAGGCCAGTTCGCGTCGCCACTGCTCGCTGAACGGGCTGTGCACGTCCGACGGTGTGGCGGGACGCGTCTTTTCCATGTGCTGGCGATGCTCCCACCAGTGCGAGAACGGATTGACCGTGTTCATATCGCGCACTAGCGTATGTGTCTGGGGCGCCGCTGCAGCACGCGAGGCGCGCGACGGCGGTCGATGGGTATCGCGCGACGGCGATCGCTGCGAAGGACTCGTCACGGACGCCGAGTACGGCGGCCGCTCCGCCTTGATCACAGACGACTCCGACGATGGCTGCCACGACGACTCGCCTTCGTGCGACGATGCATACGTCTGCGAAGGACGCCCGAGGATCGAGTCGAGCAGCGTCGTACGCGTCATCAACGGGGCAGGGAAAAAAACCGCCCTGGGTACCTGTGTTTGCCCCCGCGAGCGGTGTTTCTACGAAAATGACACGCGCGCCGCCGCCAGCGTGGGGCGCGCGCCAATGCTCGGTGCGCATGCCACGCAGGGGACACGTGGCACACGTGACTAGGCGGACTTCATCGTGCGCTGCTTCTCCGCCGACGTCACGAGGCGCCGGCTCGTGGCGAGGCCTTTGCGCTTGCGCACCATGTCGACGTAGCGCTTGGCGATGTTTTCGCGGTCGCCTTTTTCTCCGTAGTCTTCGAGCTCCTCTTCCGTGCGCGGCACCCATAGCGGATCCTGGTCATAGAGCTGGAAGCCCGCAAAGAAGAGCTGCGGACTCGCCGCGCCGGACGTGCGCTTGCGGATCTCCTCGGCAAAGCCGAACGACTCGACGACAGGCAGCAGCGCACTGATCGTGAAGAAGAGCGTGCCCTCCTTCATCTCCTCGGACACGACGCGACCACGCCGGCGCTGCAGGACGGCATGCACCTTGCCCTGCACGTCCGGCGCGGCTTGGATATCACACGAGTACATGGCCAGCAGCAGGCGCGGCGACCAGTCCAGCAAGCCCTGACGACACGACTCACGCACGCCGGAAATGACCGAGGACGCCAGCTGCGAGAGCTTCGCGCGAGCCTCGCTGAGCGCGTCGTGGTCCATCTCCACGTGCTGCACGACAAACGCCATGCCATGCATCGGCTCCGCACACAGCGGGCCGGCACCGGTCGCGAGCTGGAAGCCCGCCTCGATCGCATCACACCATTCGCGCTCCAGACGCGGCGCCTCGTCCTGCCGCACGCGGCGCAAGACGTGCTGCGGATCCAGCAGCAGGTTCGGCCCCACATGCTTCGGACCCCACGCACAGATCTGCGAGGCCACATCGGCCCACTCACCACCCACGCGCTGCAGGACCGCCTGCAGCTCGTCCCAAAAGGCACGCACAGGCACACGACGCACCGCCTCGGCATCACGCACCTCGCCCACCTCACCCGCATCGTCGTCGTCGTCATGATGCCGGCGGCGCAGCCGACGAATCGTCGGCACATTGACCACCAAAAAGTCGACCAGCAGGGGCGGCATCGGCACAGCGCGGATCGTAAACGACAGCGCGCCCTGCAGTGCCGTGCCGTGCATCGTGCCGCGCGGCTCCCCCGGCGTCTTGGGCGGCGCCATGTTCGCAGCCTTGACGCACGTCTCACGGAACGGCACGAGCGGCGGCGACGCTTGGATCGCACACCGCGCAAAGCGCTCACGCAAGTCACGCAGGCACCGCTCCAAGTGCAGCTCGCCCGCCGTCATCATCACATGCTCGCCATTGTCCTGCACCAGCACCTCGACACACGGATCGGCCTGATTCAGCAGCTCCAGTCCCGCGGCCAGTTTGGGCATGTCCGCCGCACTCCGTGGCTCCAGCGCCACACGCACCATCGGCGTAGCGAAGCGGCGCACACCCGCCAGGTTCACGACATCGCGCAGCTCCTCAGGACCGCAGATCAGCGTCGCATTCCGCAGCACCACGCCATCGAGACCGCGGATCGCAAAGACATTGCCCGCGGGCACGCGCTGCACACTCACCAGATCTCGGCCCATCATCATGTACAGCGCCTGCACGCGACACGTACGCACGTACGGCTCATTCGCGGCATCCGTCGGTGCCCGAGTCGTATCGTACTTCGGCAGGATGGCCGTGATCGTGTCGCCCACACTCAGGCGCCCGCTGTACAGCCGCGCAAAGCCCAGCATCACCTCGGGCGTCTCGTCCGTCGGCGCCTCGTCCGCCGGCGCCTCATCTGCCGGCGCCTCCGCCGCTGCCTCGGCGCCCGTGGACGTCATCGCCTCGCGCTGGAGCCGTCCGCGCTCACGCATTTCATCGGCCGTGAGCTGGACGCGTCGGTGTTCTGGCATGTCATCGCGCGGCACGGCAAACATCTTGCTCACATAGGCGACGGCCGTGGCATCTGGGCCGGAGCGCGACGCAAACAAGTCGCGCTCCAAATCGTTCTTCGGTGCGAGGTCCGCGTCCGTCGCAAAGAAGCCGAGATCGGGGCGGATCATACGCGGCACGCGCTCTTTTTGCGCCTCGGCAGGCGACGGAAGGCACCGCACGATGGCGTTGAACGTACACGCAGGCAGGGGCAGCCACTGGCTCATGATGGCGTGCATAAGCGCGGTCGGGTCCTTCGAGCGCAGGTCGCGCGCGTGAATCGAGAGCTGCAGAGCCGATATGATGCGGTCGATCATGGCCTGGTCACGCTCGATGACCGTGTTTTGGTATACCTGCCAGATATTGTCGAGCACAAACTGGACAAACATGGGCTTGAGGCCGCGCTTGTCGCGGTCGTGCGTAAGTACGCGCTTGGTTTTCGGGTCAAAGTAGTAGTGTCCCCACAGGAACTGCCGAATCGTCTGCTCCTTGATCCCCAGCTTGTGCGCATACATGTGCGAGAAGCGCTCCAAACGGAACGCCCAATGGTCCACCGCGCTCGCGAAAATGACGTTGCCGCGCGACGGGTCAAAGTACAGGTCGGCGTCTTCGCGTGTGTCGCGCGTCGTGGCGTCGGCGCCAGCCTCGTGCCAGCGCTGGTCCTGCTCCATGCATGCCGCGGCATAAAAGCCGCCGATGACCGCATTCACCTGCTCGATCAGCTGCAGCAGGCGGTGGTGCGCCTCGTTGGGCGTGAGCCTCAGCTCGGTGATCAGGCGGTCCATCTTGTTCACGACAAGCACCGTGCGCAGGCCATCCATCCACGCCTGCCGCAGCACATGGACCGTCTGTGTACACACGCCCTCAACCACGTCAATGATGACGAGCGCCCCGTCACAAAGTCGCGCGGCCGTCGATACCTCGGACGAGAAGTCGACGTGCCCCGGCGTGTCGATCAGATTCAGCGTGTAGTCGTCGATGCCCTCGACCTGTCCCTCTTGGATTTTGCGCAGCTTGAATGTGAGCGACACGGCGCTGGACTTCATCGTGATGCCGCGCTCCTGCTCGTCTTCGCGGCTGTCCATGTACCGAACCTGGCCTGCCGCGCGCGACGAGATGATCCCATTCGCCGCGAGAAGCGAGTCGGCGTACGACGACTTGCCGTGGTCCACATGTCCGATCAACGTACAGCACCGGACGTGCTCCGACGCAAACGCCCGCGTTGGTGGCGGCATGGCTGGGGCTTCGACCGCAAAACGGGCGTTTTGTCAGCAGAGGCGGTTTTTGTCGCTTGTCTCTGGGCGGCGATGACGACGACGCTCGATAAGCGTAAAGGACCGCCAGCGCCGAGCGACGGCCTGCTGGTGAAGCGCATGCGTCCCGGCGATGATCGCGGGGCGCTCACGGCACGCACAGACCGGACCAGCAGCCTCGCTGCTCCCGTCATGGCGCTCACGGAGGCGCATACCGCCGAGATCCTGGATGTGCGATTTTCCCGCGAGGGCGATCGCATCGCCGCTGCGTCGGCGGATCACACCGTCTCGCTGTGGGAAACGTTCGGCGAGCATCGCAATCTAGGCCTGCTGCGTGGCCACAAGGGTGCTGTGACCTGCCTGGCATGGTGCGAGTACGAATCGCGCACGCTCCTCGTATCTGGCTCGGCGGACCACACACTCGTGCTGTGGGACCCGCAGACGGGCGAGCGCGTGCGCCGCTTCCGTGGGCATCGCGGCATTGTGAACGGCGTTGCATGCACGCGCTCCCGCGATGGCCGCATCGCGTCCGTGTCGGACGATGGGCGTGTGCTGCTGTGGGACTGCGGCGCGTCACGCTACCCGATCGATGCGATCGAGCTCGGATACCCCATCACCTGCATCGAGTTCTCCGACGATGCGACGCACCTCATCTTGGGCGGCCTCGACAACGCCATCCATGTGGTCGACCTCGCCACGCACGAGCGGCGCTTCTCGCTGCTGGGACACACCCACACCGTCACGTCGGTGGCGCTATCGCACGCAGGCACGCGGCTCGTATCCGCCGGCATGGACGACACCGTGCGCATATGGGACGTGCAGCCGTTTGCTGCGTCATCGCGCCTCCTCCGCACGCTGCATGGCATGGCCAGTGGCTTTGAAAACTTGCTCCTACGCGCTCGCTGGAGCCCCGACGACGAGTACGTCGGCAGCGGCAGCGCGGACCGCACCTCGAATGTGTGGCACGTCGACAAGGCCACCCTGCAGCTCAAGCTCCCTGGCCACCGCGGCACATGCACGGCCGTCGACTTTCATCCCCACCAGCCGATCCTCGTGTCGTCCTCCACCGATACCACGCTCCTCGTAGGGGAGCTGGACACGTAGCTCGTAGCCCCTCCACCTGATCCACGATGACGACGCCGCCTGCGCCACCGAGTCGGGACGAGCGCGCGGCGTGGTACCTGCGCTTTGAGCACGTCGTCGTGACGCGATCGGTGCATGGCGTGGGTGTGCAGTTCGACTGCGCCACGAACATCCCCAGTTTCCACCGCACGTCGTACCAGGGCGTTCAGCGGACGTATGCGGAGCTCGCGCGCTACTTTCTCGCGCTCACATGCTATGGACCGCGCGTGATCGTGCCGGCGCTGCCGCTGCCGACGCCCTGGATGGCGCGTGCGTCGTCTGAGCTCGAGGATCTTCAAGTGCTCCTGCGCCGGTGGTTTGCCTACATCGCGCAAGACTCGGTGCTGCGCATGCATCGCGAGACGCTGCGCTTGGTCGAGGCGGACTATAGCTATGAGCCGCTCCGGCCGGACGACACGGCGCCGGCGCCTCTGATCAAGCAGTTTGGCCACATGGACGCCCACATCCGCTCCCTGCAGCACGTTTGGGACGGGTCCGTGTGGGAGACGGAGCCAGAGGCCGCGCCGCCAACGCGCCGACGCCCGCGGCTGTTTCGCACGAACGCGGCACCGCGGCGCGAGACACCGGCCGCGCTCGTCCCTGCGCCGAGCGCGGCCCCGAGCGCGGTCCCTGTGTCGGACCCTGATCCCCATTTCTCCCTCGCCCGCAGCGACATTACGCGTCTCGAGAAGCAGCTGGCGGATGTGTCGTTGGCCAGTGCAGGCGTGTCCAAGGCTCGTCAGGATGTGAACAAGGCGTTCGACGACCTCGTTCGCAAGCTGCCCGGCCTCGCGACGCTCGAAGAGGCACGTCCAGCGAGCCTGCAGGGCCGACTTCCGCGAACGCTGCGTAGTGCGCATACCCATCTCCAGCACATCGTCCACACGTCGACGGCGCTCATGTATGCGGACCAGGTGACGCTGGGCGACGCCATGGCGTACTATGCGCACACGATGCGCATGGCGCGGCAGACTCTGCAGGAGCGCATGAGCGTCGTCGTCGAGCGCGCTCTGGCGCGTCGCGTCGTGGCGAACAAGCAGCAGGATGCGCAGCAGCTCCAGTATGGACGGCATCCGCATCCCGATCGCGTGGAAGCGGCGAAAGAGGAGGTCCAGGAGGCACAGCAGCAGCTCTCGGCCCTCGACGACTATCTCGCCAAGGTCCATGACTCGCTGCAGGACAGCTTGCAGCGCCACAGCATTCACACGCACCAAGACCTGCTCGCCTCGATCCAGCGGCATGCATGCACGAGTCGCGCGATCGAGCAGCGCCTTGCCGACGAACTGGCCAGCCTCGCGGAGGCGTGCCGCGCCTCGGCGGCCGATGCACAGCAGGCGGCGTACGAGGCGGCGCATGCACCGCGCCGCATCACACCTGCCCAGGCCGCGGCGGCTCGTATGACGGGGCGCAGCGTGCCGGAGCAGCCTGACGCGGCGGATCAGCTCAGCAAGCCGCGCGAGCGCGGCCCCGAGGCAGCGCCCCCAAGCGACGAGCGCGGCCCCGAGGCAGCGCCCCCAAGCGACGAGCGCGGCCCCGAGGCAGCACCCCTAGGCGACGAGCTCAACCCCAAGCCTGCCGGCGACGAGCCCAGTCCCGAGGCGCCGTCCTTCCCCTCGCTCGCGTTCCAGCGCGACCGCGAGCGCGGCCCGTGGACGCGCTTGTCCGCGTCCGCCGCCGCCCAGGCGCTCGGCGGCCCTTGGTAGCTCCACCTGTGTAGACATACCCTGTTGCTCCACGACACCATGGCGTCCGCGGTCTTTGTGCGCCTGGCGGACCTGCTGGGTCTGCCTGTGGACTATGCCAAGTTGGCAGCGTGCCTCGTGATGTCGTTCGTGCTCAGTCCGATCCTGCCTCGTCTGCCTCGCGCGTGGATGCGGCACATGATGAACATGGGCGTGTCAGCCCTGTTTCTCCTCGGCGTCTTGCAGCTGTACCGCGGCGTGGTGCACCTGCTGGGCGCGTCGCTCTTTACGTATGCTGCCGTGTACTTCCGCCTCGGCGGAGCAAAGTACATGCCGTGGATCGTGTTTGTGGCGTGCATGGCGCACATGCTGTACACGCACTGTGTGCGTGAGCTCAACCATGTGCCGCTGACGACGATCGAAATCTCGTCGATGCACATGGTCCTGGTGATGAACCTGACGTCGTTCGCCTGGAGCTGCCGCGATGGCCAGCTCGTCGCGATCGACACACTCGACGAGGTGCAGAAGGCCGTGCGCATCACGCAGATGCCATCCCTGCTCGCCTACTTGGGCTACTGCTTCTACTTTCCCGGCGTGCTCGTGGGTCCGTCGACGCGGTTCCGCGACTACGAGCTGTGGTCGACGGGCGAGCTGTACGCGCCGGCCACGCGGCCGCCGCGCGGCCGCTGGGCCGAGTCCCTGCGCGAGGTGGGCACGGCGCTCGTCTCGCTCGTCCTCATGGTAGGCTTCTCGGAGCCGTTCAGCTACGACCGCCTGATCCGCGCGGACGACGTGCTGCACACATGGCCGCTGTGGCACCGCATCCTCTTCGTGCAAGGCGCCGGCCTCGTCGCGCGCTTCCGCTTCTACGGCGTGTGGTCGCTGTCGAACGCCGCCTGCATCCTGTCCGGTCTCGCGTACCACGGCATCGATCCAGCGACGCACCACGCGCGCTGGACGCGGTGCAAGAACGTCTTTGTCATGCAGATCGAACTCGCGCACAACTGGAAAGAGGTGCTCGATGCGTGGAACGCCAACACCAACATGTGGCTCCGCGAGACCGTGTACAAGCGCCTCGCCGGGCAGCGCAAGCCAGGCTTCGGCAGCTTCATGGGCACGTTCCTCGCCAGTGCGATCTGGCACGGCATCGCGCCGGGCTACTACCTCTCGTTCGTCACGGCCGCGCTCGGCCAGTGGCTCGCTCGCCGTCTGCGCAAGAGCGTGCGCCCTCTCTTTTACGCGGACGTACGCCGACCGGACCCGTCGTGGACCAACATGTCCGAGTACACGCTCGCGCAGATCGTGTATGCCTGCGTGTCGAACATCGTGACCATGTCGTCCGTGTGCTATGCAGTCATCCCGTTCTTTGTGCTGACGCTACGTGGCTCGCTCCAGGCCTTCCATGCCGTCGCGTGGCACTACCACATCCTCATCTTCGGCGGCCTCCTCGCCTTCCAGCTCGGCGCCGATAAGCTCCTGCGCCCGTTCAGCAAGGTCAAGCGTTCATAGCCAGCCACCGGCCCGGCGATCGCGGGCGCCCCACGTACTGTCCAAAGACGAGCTCCTTGCACGCCGGCGACAGCTGCATGTGCATGCCGTCACACGTGTGGAATCGCAGCGCGCCGCGCTTGTCGAGCGCCGCCAGGCCGAGCCAGTCGCGCACGTACACGTCGCTCTGGCGCAGCGGCACGGGCCGCGCTGGCTGCCCGGCCTCCGGCACGCTGTGCGCGCCGAACCACGCCGACTCGGGCGGCCGCACCGTCGTGTCGTCCGAAAAGCGCACCATGACAAACTGCTCGAGGCGCTGCAGGCCCTCCTTGTACGACGCATTCTTCGCGGCGCCCTCGTTGTTGATATCACGCAGAAAGCGATTGTGCGCCACATACTCCTCAAAGCGCTCCGGCGTGCGCGTGTCGCGGAAGTACTGCGCCACGACCATGTGCGTCTGCGCATGGTCCGTGTACGTCGCCTGCTCGATGTGCTGCATGACCGCCTCACACAGCCGATCGTCGTCGCGACACCCGGGCAGCGCGGTGATGCCCATGTGCTGCGACCCGAACGTGATGAGGCGGCGCACAGGCGCATGAAACCGCTCGACGTACGCACGCAAAAACTGCCCGCCCTGCGAAAAGCCCACGGCGTCAAAACCATGCCGCAGCTCAGGCACCTGCGCGAGCTGCTCGGCGACGCGCGCCACCTGTGCATTCACATCGCCCACGAACGTCGCCGCGCGGTCCGCCATCGACCGCGACTCAAGCGCGACAAGATGCACATACATGCCGGGGTACGTGAGCTCAAGCTCCGCCTTCAGGTCACGCAGCCACGGCGCATACGCCGAGTCGCCCAGCCCATGCCATATCACCACAGGCAGCGGTGGCGTATCCGGCAGCCGCGGCACCCACCGCATCGCCCACTCCAGCAGCGGCAGGCCCCAGCACGGCCCCACCAGCAGCAGCGCTACGAGCCACGTCCATCTCATGGTGTGTGGAGGGTAACTAGGAGCTACTATGGTGACGTCACGGCGGATCCATACGTGGCCTGTCGTGAGTGTGGCATACGTACGCCCGCATTCTTTTCTACCTCGGCGCGGCAGAGGTACTGGTACATCCACACCGACGGCGTGTAGTACCGCAACGAGCCCCAGCTGAACCATGGGCTCACGTACTTTCGGTACGTGGCGTCAAAGTCGGCCGACATGGCCTCGCGCAGCTGGCGCAGGTCGGCCGTGTAGTCGGTCAGGATGGCCTTGACGCCCCACCGCGTCGCCTCGACCATCTCGTCCTGCCGGTTGACCGTCCACACCATCACGTCCTTGTTCGCGGCACGCGCGTCGCGCAAGAACCGCTGGCCGTCCGCGCCGACCAGCGAGGGGAAGCAGAGCGAAAAGGCGTCGCAGTCCTGCCAGAAGTAGCGGCGCGCATCGGCAGGCGAGGCGCCAATGTGCGCGCGGCGCAGGGCCGGCACATACTTTTTCGCCGGCGCAATGAAGCTCGGGTGCCACAGACCCAGGATGAGACGCGGCGCGAGCTGCGTCTCGTAGTCAGGGAACTTTTGCACGACCTCGCGCATGATGCGGAAGAGGCGGTCCGCGTCGTTGTTCGGCTTAATGTCGACATTCAGCTTGACGTGCCGATGGCCCGGCTCCATCAGCAGCGCGCACAGCTGCTCAAACGTCGGAATCTGCTGCACGGGCTCCTGCGTCGTGCGCACATGCTCGAGACCGCCCTCACCATAGTACTTGTACGCGCCGATGGGGCCATGTCCATCCGTCGTGCGGTCCAGCGTCGTGTCATGGAACATGACAATCACGTCGTCGGCCGTGATGTGCACGTCTAGCGTCAGTCAGTCCGACGTACCGCTCTCGATGCCCTCCGAGCCATCCTGGATCGCCTGCGCGAACGAACGCAGCGTGTTTTCAGGAAATTCCGCCGAGGCCTGCCTCGTTAGTCTCAGCGCCACGTACACCGCGGTGGCCCCAGCAGTCAGGCATAGCTGGCGACGACGACGACATGGTTCCGTGCCAGCCCACCGCGCCGCGGCCCCGAGCACGGCACCGCGTCCCAGGCCGGCGGTGCGCACGGACCGTCCACGTGGACGATCGCACGTGTCGCGACAACCAATGGCGGAGGGGATCGCCTGCGCTAGGGCCGCGCTGTCTCCACAGGCGGTGCAGGCTCGTAGCCAGGGGGCGGCCGCTGGTACAGCAGCATCGAGTCGACGATCCAGAACTGGAGCATGTTCATGGCCATAGGAAACAGCGCCATCACAAAGATGACCTGCATTGCGCGGTGCGTCTGAAAGAGGCCGAGAAGCCAGCTGCCAAAGAGCGTGAGGAACGGCATCATGTAGAGCAAGCCCAGCACGATGAGCTTCATGAGCACGAGGGCCAGCACGTAGACAGCCGTCTGTCGGACCCAGCACTCGAGCATGCTCGCGATGCGGCCATGCCGCATCGGAGCCGAGTACTCGCCCGACACGAAGCCGGACCACCCAAGTACGTGCTGGCACGTAAAGAACAGCGCATGCAGGAGGCCATACAGGATCCCGATGCCCAGCGTGGTATCGAGCAAGATATTCAAAAAGTACAGCGAGCATGGGTTGTTGCCGTCCTGCACGCCGACCGCACTCAGCGTCACATTCAGGACGTGCACAAACAGCTGACCCGTCAGCTGCTTCGACACATCGAGCATCCAAATCTGCCACGCACGACGCGGGCGCTCGCGATGCCGCTTATACAGCAACGCAGCGATCACGACGACGCCCATCGCAAGCTGCGTCACGATCGAGACCCAGCCAAAGAGCTGGCAGTGGCGCTCGTCGATCGGCTGGCGCGGCATGGACCCAAGGGAAAAAAGCTCCACTCTACAGACCTATGTACGCGAGCTCGACGAGTCGGATATGATCAATGCAGTCTTGCGCCTGCACACGCACCACATTGTCCGCCTCTTCTTGCGCCATGTACGTGACGACCGGCATGACACTGCCGAGCACGTCCACAGGCACTAGCAGCGGAGGCAGCGTCGGCTTCGCGCGACCATGGACGTCAGGCAGCACGCCCCCGCCCGGCAGGCGCAATGCCGAGAGCGGCGCATCGATATCGTCGAGGTCGCGCTCACACGACTCGCGATAGTCATCGAGCTGCTCCTGCGTCGCACGCAGGAGCATGAGCAGGAGCAGCAGCGCCGCTCGGCGCAGCTGAGGGCGATGCACGTCGCGGTCCGTGCCGCTCGTAGCTTCACGTTCCCACATCGCCTCTTCCTCATCCTCGTCGTCCAGCGAGCGCTCCGTGACCTCGCCACCGGCACCCACACCCTGGACGCTCGCACGCACCCTGCTCCGCTGGCGGATCGCACGGCGCTCCGTCGTGGCCTGAATCAGCTCGGTGCACATGTGCACCATGTGCACCGAGGAGCGGTCGGCCGCCAGAGCCGTGGGCGCAATCTCGACGCACGTACCGAGAATCGAGATGAACGAGCTGCGCAGCGTCGCAGAGAAGAGCGGATTGCGTACGGCGGTGAGGAGCGGCGGCACAATACGATCCAGCTCCGACACGACCGCTTCGCCGAGGTGCTGGAGCACCTGCAGAATCGCTTCGCCAATCCGCAGGCGCTGATCCGTCTCACGCTGCGTTAGTTCCTGGCCGTACGAGAGTGCATGCGACATGCCGTCCTGGGTCTTGTCACCACCGACATACATCGCCATCAGGGGCCGCAGCACGGCGTCTCGCCAGCTCATGGCCATTTGGGCGAGTCCCTGCACGGCGTTCAGGTACAAGAAGCTCTCGTCGTCCTGGATGGCATGGAGGAAGAGGTCAAAAATTTCCGGGATCAGGGCATGGTCCAATTCGTCGCCATAGCACTTGGCCGAGTGGTTCCGAGCGACGCGGGAGACGAGACGCGTGAGCAGATGCAGGCCATGCGCACGAACGGGCAAGATGGGATCTTGCAGGTACTGCAAAGCCTCGTGGTACACTTGGAGGTATTCGGGCTTGGCGGTCGCCGAGGGCGGCAGGCCCTCAAACTTGGATCGCGCCGAGAGCGTCATCAGCAGCTCCTGACTGAGCGCCTGTGTCGTGGGGTTCGGCATGTCGCGGAAGCGCTCGAGGCGGTCGGCCATGACACGCAGCATGGGCGTCGACACGGGCGTGAGAGTCGCGTGCCGCTCGAGTAGTGAGAGCAGCAGCTCCAGAGCCGTATTGCACAAATCCGCGTCCAGCACCGATTCGTCATCGTGGCACGCAAAGTCGATAAAGTGCAGCACGCGATCAATGTCCCCTTCTTCCATCATCACATCACCAAACGCATCAAACAGCTGAAACACGAGCTGCAGGTAGTAGATCGCCCGGCGATCCAGCGAGACCGTCTCATCGTGCATCAGGCCAGAGGACATGCGGCTCCGTGTCCGTCGGTGCTCGTCCATCGCATTGAGCAGCAGCGCACTCGCCAGCGGCGGGCGCTCGGCCTGCTTGATGAGAACGCACATGCGCGCCGGATCAATCGCCCACCCGAACGAGCGCGTCAAGCCTTTCGGCGGCGGTGGCACATCGCCCTCGTGCGTCGAGATGTCCACGGCATCCAGCAGCGTCGTCACGTCCGGCAGGAAGATCGGGCGCTCCACGAGACCCACGCCCCCCTCGGGCACATCGTACCAATGCCACGTATCGTCCAGCGAGCGACGCAGCGCACTGTGCAGTGTCGACACAATCTCGTCTTCAGAGCACACACGGAACCAGGTAAGGAGCGTCTCTTGCAGATTCGCCGCCTGGGTGTCGCGCAAGGCATCGACGGACCGCGGCGTGAGCGTCGGCATATGCAGATGCGTGTCGAGCGCCAGGAAACGGTGCATCATCCGCGCACACGCCGCATGAATCCAGGGGGGCGACGGCGGCGCGAGTGTCACAGCTGCAAACATGCGCCGGAGCACCATGTCAATCTGCGCGGGCGATGGCGGATCGGAGGCCGGCTCCAGGACGCGCCACAGGTTCGTGTCGAGCGCAGCTTGCATCGACTTGGCATCGGCTTCGTACATTCGCACGCACGTAAAGGCAGCAGCCCGTCGGTGGGTGCCATGCACGGGCGTCGTGCCTGGCGGCGTCACCGGGTCGAGCACATCGAGGATGTGCGGCGTGATTTTCATATAGTACGTCGGGCGATCCATGTCTTTTGGCGGCGTGGAAAGGAGACGCGCTAGGCCGTCGAGGCGCTGGGATATAGCGTTCGAGTCAAAGTCGACCTCGCACTCGAGCAAGTCGTCTTCATTCGCACCCAACATGCCGATCATGAGCGAGCGCACGCCTGCCGGGCGCAAGAGCTGCTGCGACAAGAGGCGCGCACACGTCTCGCCGACAAACGCAGGCACGCTCGGCGTGATGGACGCGGACGTGTCGTCAGACGACGGCGACGCGGCAAAGACACTCCGTGTCGGTACACTGCGCAGAGCCGACAGCATCGTTGTCGTCGGCAGCGTGTCCAGCATGTCCTGGACCATAGAGAGCGCTAGCGCTGACGCCGAGCCGTACGCCATGCGGATCAGAATCCGCAGCACATCCACGAGGTACACACGCATCACCAGCACCGCCACATCCGTATGCGCCAACGGCGAGACAGGCAGAGCCGTGTCGGCGGCCGGCGCCGCGTCGCTTTTGTGCAAAAGTACATGGAATGCCGTCACAAGGTCGCTCAAGTCGACGTTGGACGGATACGTCCGGTCAAACGCGGACGTCGCCGGCACGACGAGCCAGGCAAACGTCACCGCCACCAGCTTTTTGAGCATACTCAAGTCGCGCGCACCGAGCAGCGGTGCGCCATCGCTGGGCTCACTGTACGACATGGCGACTTGGTGGATATGCACAAGGCACGCGAGGCCCCAGACGCCCGTCTGCCAACGCACCGAGTCGTTCATCGACCGCAGCGTCTCGGACGGCTGCAGCGGGATGGTGAGCTCGAGAAACACCGCGAGTCGGCGCTGGATCACCGCGTCCACATTCTCTGGACCGCGCAGAGGCTTTTCAATCAGCAGCTCATAGTCTCGATCACCGGTGAGAATCGCAGCCGCACGCAACACGTCGCGTGCGTCCGTGGGCATCGAGGGCCGCGAGAAAAGGAAAAAACGTGGTGGAGGACCAAGGCGGTTCTCCGCCCACCCAACCGCTCGTCTGGCTGTGGTGCGAGGGCGCCAAGAGTTCCGACGGGTATGAGCGTCACACTGCACACGACGCTCGGCGATATCAAGGTACGTGAGCGCGACTGATGCCAGATCGAGGTGTTTTGCGAGGCTGTGCCGCGCACCGCGGAAAACTTTCTCGCTCTCTGTGCGGCGGGCACGTACGACCATGTGAAGTGGCACCGCAACATCCCAGGTACGTGCGCTCTGGCTGAGACAGGCTTCATGATTCAAGTACGCTCTCTTACTTACGACAGACGGGCGATCCGACAGGCACAGGCAAGGGCGGGCAGTCCATCTGGGGCGACGTCTTCCCAGACGAAATTCGCGCCACGCACAAGTTCCACGCGCGCGGCGTCGTAGCTATGGCGAATCGCGCGCCCAACACGAATCAGTCGCAGGTACGCCGACATGCTCACGGCAGTTCTTCATTACCTACAGCAGGCAGCCACATCTCGATGGCAAGTATACCATCTTCGGCAAAGTGATCGACGGAGCTGAGCTGGGCGGCACACTCGACGCCATGGAAAAGGTGCCCGTGGACGCCAAGCACCGTCCACTGCAGGACATCCGCATGCAGGGCGTCACGATCCACGCGAATCCCATAGCGCACAACGCAGCTACCGACTAGGCCACCATGGCATTTGTATCTGTATAAGAATTACTCATTGAAGCGCAGCACAAAGTTGACGATGATCGCCGTGAGCAAGAGGACGGACAGAATCGTCGGGCCGAGACGGTCGTCATAGGGGCCGCTGCCACGGTTGCGGATCGCCTGCGCACGCCAGTGGTATGTGACAAGGGCGTACAGCATGATCGCCACGGCCACCAAGCTGAACAGGGCAGCACTCACGCGGCCGACGCGGTCACCAAAGTTGAGCAGACCCGCAGCCAGGGCCGAGAGCGTCACCGTGAAACTGAGCCACGAGAGGACTGGCGTTAGCGGCACACAACGTACATGTACGCTCATTGGCGAAGAACACCTTGGGCTCAACACGCACAGGAAGAGCAATGCGCTTACCTGCCGAGCGCTGCAGAAGAGGCTGGGTCGACATGACGGACGAGCTGTGGAAAAGCAAGGTTCGGTACGCCCGCTCAGCGGGCCACACGCCCAGCCGCCGCCGTACGGGGCCTACGTAGGGGCACTCGTTCCGCACGTGCGCCTCCACACGCAGGTCCCACGTGGGTTCACGCCTGCCATTGGACTCGTCGCTGGGCGCACTGCTCCTGCAGCATGCTGCGTACGTGGTGGCGTGTGCGGAGGTCGAGGTACTGGCGCACAAAGACGGTATCCTGTTTCGTCAGTACAGTGTACATACATCCATAGGCGTGAGACCCTCGACGTATGCATTTGCGAAGGCCTCGCTTTCGTCATGCAGCTGGTTCGCTGCCATTTGGAGCTGCGACTGCATCGCAAACGGCATGAACCGCTTGCGGGCCTCGTGCAGCGCGCGTTCCACCGCGGGCCATTGAGCCTGCAGCGTGCGCGCATGCTCGTACGCACGAAGCGTCTCGCTACGCAACGACTCTAGCTCAGGCCGACGTGCTTCATTGCGCGCTGCGGCACGCTCCACCTCTTCCAGAAGGGCGGCATGCGCCTTGGCCCATGCCTGTACGTCGGGCAGTGCATGCACAGCCGCATCCGTCAGAGCCGCATCCGTATTGTCCGCTATAGCCGACAAATCATCGCGGGACCATGACGCGATGCAGGGAAAGTCGGTAGCAAGGCGCGAGGCGCCGCCACTGCCTCCTCTCATGCCAGCAGGAACGAGCCAAGGGGCGGCGTGAGTGATGTGGAGGTACGCCGCTTGCCATGCCTCGTCTCGTCTTGGACCTGTACACGTGGTGCGTAAGCGGCGTCTGCGTCGTCGGTCTGATTGCGTCGGTGGCGCTCAGCCTGATGCAGGCGAGTCAGTGGATCGAGGCGCATCCCACGCGTGCGCGATCGCTCGGGATCGGATACGGGTGCTGCCAACTCTGCCTGATCTGGGTCTTTTACCTCGGCGGAGACGTGCCGCCTTACGGCGCCCTATGGTGTTGTTTGTCGACGCTGTGCTCCCTCCTATGCATGCTCCCGAAAGGATGGCCTCATGCGCGGTCACGCGGCATGATGTGCTACGGCGCAGCGGTCGTCTTCCCGCTCGCCGCTCACGCCTCCATCACTACATACCATCATGAGCTGCTGCACGCGTGGCTCGAGCAAGAGCATGCGCCGCTGCGTGCCGAAGCGCGGCATGTCATGGCCCTCATTCTCGGACTTGTGTGGGCACTCCCCGTGTTTCAGTTTGTCAGCGAAACCACACAGGAATGGAGCTTGCCAGGTCATCAGGGATCCATTTAGCTATGAAGAGCCTGTTGAGGCATGGAGAGGGGCGGTGGCAATGCAACATGGGGAGGGTGGTGGTGGTGTTGGTGCTGTGCGTGGAATAGATGCGCCGTCTCGAGTGCCGTCGAAGACGACGAGGCGGTTGGCGGCGGCAGTGCCTCGGTGTCCGACGACGAACTAGGGCTCTTGTCGTCTCGAGACGCCGGCGGCGGTGCGAGGCTGCTTGGCCGAGCGCTACCTGCCTGGCTCTTGCTCGGGGACGTGAGCCCATTGGCCGCTGCCTCCTTACGGCGCATCAGCAGGTACCGCTGCCGACACTGGTGGTACGAGCGCGTTCCTACCGCTCGTGCCACGTATTCCCAGCGCTGGCCATGCTCTTTGATGGCGCGGCGCAGCTTGATGTCCTCGTCGGTGGACCAGCGGACGTACGGCAGGCGCTTCTCGGGACTCTGGCCGCCCATCGACTTGGGCTTCGAGGGCGTCGTGCGCGTGGACGACGGCAAGCTCGTGGAGCCGCTGGGCATGTACGGGTACGACGCGTGGTCGTAGTACCGACGCGGTGTCGTGGGGCTGGGTGGATGCTGCTCGCTCACGGCCTGGTTGGCGAGCACATCCAGCGCCGAGACCGACGGAGTCTCGTCCACGTCCATGCTCAGTACACGCCGGCGTTTCGGACTGCCGAGCACCGGCGCCGAGAGAGGCAGCTCGTCGTGACTCACACGGCGGTGCCAAGGGGTCGGGCGAGTCGGGCTCATATCGGGCTGATGGTAGTGCGAGCTGAGCGACTGTGCCGCATGCAACAAGTCGTCAATGCCACTCGAGTACGTGGACGAGGGCATGCTGCGTGTGGACGCGGGCGCCTCCGGGCTGGTCAGCTCATCGCGTCGGTACTGGGGGGTCGTGGGTGGATACGTCTCGCGGGGCCGCCGCGGCGTCGAGGTGAGCGACTTGGACGGCGACGTGTCCGGGCCATGTGGCGCGGCATGGCGCAAAGTCCGCAGCATACGCGTGGCGAGGATGAGATGCTCGGCGGTCGCATCGCCCATGACCGCCTCGCGTCGGCGAGGGCGTTGCGGGAGCTTGGAGCGTGGCGTGCTGTCGGGCGCCTCGTCTTCGATGGTGGCGCGGAGCAGCATGGGTCGCAAGTCGCGCAGCTCCTTTTCGAGGCGCGCGACTTGCGCCTCCGCATCCTTGACGCGCTGTCGCAGGTATCGTTTATCCGCCAGGAGCTTGCTGCGCTCCGTATCTGGCGTGCGGCGCACATCGTCGTCGTCGGCCTCTTGCGCAATGGAGGCGCGCGACACCATATCACTGAGCATCTTGGACTGGATCTTGGAGCCGGACAGCTCGACTTCGAGTCGCGCCTTGATATCTCGTTCGGCCTGCAGCATATGCGAGTACGAGATACGTAGAGACGAAAAAAGGGACAGAGACGCCAAGCGCGTCACGCGCAAGCGGTGCAGTAAGTGCTCACGCGCCTGCTCGTGCTTCTGTACACGACGACCCAACTGCCACACGAGGTCGGCGAGACGAGCGTCGCGTGTCTGGGCATCGTCTGACGCTAGCGGCAGCGCTTCGTGATCCGCAGCAGGGGGTGCATACCCCAAGCGCTCTAGCTCGGCCATGACGTCGGCGACATTCGCGCGGCCAACGTCGCATGCGTCGTCATCGTGATCGAGGTTCTCGAGGTCCATAAGCATGTTCATCTCCTGCTCCATCGTGCCGAGGCCGACTCCCACCTGGGGAAATGTCAAGTGACCATCGGCTTCACTGTAGGTATGCGCGGCATGCCTGCTGCCGAGGATGGGCGATGGCGTGCGGGGGGACGGTGGCGATGTCGGTTCGCTGGCCGTGTCGGTATGGGCCATGGCTGCGCGTGAGTCAGAAGAGGAGGAGGAGGCGGTAGAAGAGGCGGGTAGCAGATGCATCATGTCCGGCCGGTCGTGGTCTGCACGACTCGGCTCTGCTACCATGGCACACGAAGCTCTTGGGTAGGGAGGAAAGCGCCGCAGCCGACAGCGCTGGGCGGGGGACGCTCGATCTGCAACGTAGAGTATCGACGCCGACCTACGAGGCCCTGGCAACTTGTGTTCTTTGCAGCGCAGGGTGGCCCTTGTCTCAACAGGGACGTGACACTCACGTGATGAGCCACGTGGATGTAGCGGGTGGGTTCGTGGGTCGTCCTCGCCGCTCGCTGCCGCTCCCCCAGCAGCGCGTTTGTGATGCTGCTGGACATTCAACGCAAGTTTTTCTCGCGCACCGAGCGCGTCAAGTCGGTGGACTTTCACCCGACAGAGCCTTGGCTGCTGGCAGGTCTGTACGATGGCACCGTGTTTATCTGGAACTATGAGACCGGTGCTGTCGTCAAGACCTTCGAGGTAGCTGAGGTGCCGGTGCGGTGTGTCCGGTTCATCGCGCGCAAGAACTGGTTCATCGCGGGCTCTGATGACTTTTTCCTGCGCTGCTACAACTACAACACACACGAAAAGGTCACTGCCTTCGAAGGCCACCCCGACTATATTCGCAGCATCGCCGTACACGCCACGGGGCCCTATGTGCTGACGGGCAGCGATGACATGACGATCAAACTGTGGGACTGGGAGCGCAACTGGCGCCTCGTCCAGACCTTTGAGGGCCACACTCACTTCGTCATGGACCTGTGCTTCAATCCAAAAGACTCGAATTCGTTCGCGTCTGCCTCGCTCGACCGCACCGTCAAAGTCTGGACGCTCGGATCGGCGACAGCCAACTTTACTCTCACAGCGCACGAAAAAGGCGTGAATGCCGTCGACTACTACCACGGCGCCGATAAGCCATACTTGGTCACGACAAGTGACGACAAAACCGTGCGCATCTGGGACTATCTCAGCAAGTCGTGTGTCCAGACGCTCTCGGGTCATACCTCCAACGTCTCGTTTGCCGTGTTCCATCCTTCCTTGCCGCTTGTCATCTCTGGCTCAGAGGACGGCTCTGTCAAGCTGTGGCATGCGAATACGTACCGCCTCGAGTCGACCCTTGACTATGGCCTCGAGCGCGTGTGGTGCATTGCGTGCCGCAAGTCGAGCCACGATATTGCGCTCGGCTATGACGAAGGTGCCGTGGTCGTCAAGCTCGGCAAGGAGGATCCGTGCATGAGCATGGACCAGAGCGGCAAGATTGTGTTTGCCCGTAATGCCGAGATTCTCGGCGCCAACATCGCGACCGCGTCCGAGTCCGAGCTGATCGATGGCGAGCGTGTGCGCCTAACGACCCGCGAGCTCGGCACAACCGAAGTCTTCCCTCAGCTGCTGGAGCACTCGCCGAATGGCCGCTTTGTGACCGTCTGTGGCGACGGCGAATACACCATCTTCACCGCGCTCGCTTGGCGCAACAAGGCCTTTGGCGCGGCGCTCGGCTTCGCCTGGGCTGCTGACTCGAATACCTACGCGATCCGCGAAAACTCGTCGACACGGGTGCGTGTGTTTAAAAACTTCAAGGAGCAGAGTGGCTTAGTACCGGTCAACTATGTGGTCGAGGACATTGCCGGCGGTGCGCTGCTCGCTGTGATCGGCGTTGGCTTTGTGTGCTTTTATGACTGGACGACGGGCGCATTGGTCCGCCGCATCAATGTCGAGGCGAAACAGATCTTTTGGTCGCAGACGAACGAGCTCGTGGCGATTACGACGGCCGACTCGTTCTATGTGTTGCGATTCCACCGCGCTGCGTACGACGAATTCGCGGCGAGCGGCATGCCCTCGGACGGCGACGGCTTCGAGGACGCCTTTGAGGTGCTGGCAGAGATCAGCGAGACGGTGCGGAACGGCCGCTGGACGGGCGAGTGCTTTGTGTACACGAACGGCGCGAATCGCCTGCAATACTTTATCGGCGAGCAGACCTACACGATCCGACCCTGCGACGCGGAGCTGTACGTCCTAGGCTATCTGCCCCAGCTTTCGCGCGTGTTGGCTGCCGACAAAGATATGAATCTGTACAGCTTTGCCCTCTCGCTTGCCGTCGTGGAATACCAGACGGCGATCCTACAGGGTGACATGGCGCATGCCGAGTCGCTCTTGCCGCAGGTACCCAGTGCGCAGCGCGGCAAGATCGCGAAGTTCTTGGAGGCGCAGTCCATGCCTGACTTGGCCTTGAGTGTGGCCACGGACCCCGACCACCGCTTTGACTTGGCCGTCCAGCTCGGCCAATTCGATGTGGCTCTTGATATTGCGCGCCACGGCCCTGCCTCTGGCGCCGAAATGCGGTGGCGCACGATCGGCGACCAGGCCCTCGCCCACTGGGATGTCGCCCTCGCCCAAGAGTGCTTCAAGCACGCCAACGATGTCCACTCGCTCTTTTTGGTCGCCACGGCGCAACAGGACGAGGCCCTCCTACGCCACGTGGCCGAAGCCGCTCGGGCCAAGGGCGAGCTCAACCTGGCGGTGGCGGCGCTCGTCCAGCTGCAGGATACGCGCGGTGTGGTCGATGTGCTGATGCAGGCGCAGCGGCTGCCCGAGGCGGCGCTGTTTGCGCGCACGTATGCGCCGCATCTTGTGCCGGAGACGGTGCGTGCGTGGAAGGCGTCGATCCGCGCACAGTCCAGTCAGAAGCAACAAGAGCTCGCGGACCGTATCGGCGAGCCACATACCATGCCTGAGCTGTTCCCTGAGGGCGGATACACGTAGTGGCATCGTAGTCAGTCTATGTACTACACGGACGAGGGCAGGATCGATCCCACAGCCTCTTGCTGGAGCAGCCACTGTTGCTGCTGCTGCTGCTGCCGAGCGAGGCCCGCTTGAAAGATGCGGTGCCGGTCGGGATGCAGCGGACCAAACTGTCGCACGAGCGTCTCGTCAGCATACACATGCTGCAGAAATCGACGCAACTCGTGAACACCGCGGCCACTGTATACACAAAAGGACTGGCGTTGGTGCTGATTAAACTCTTTGGGTGGGGGACGGCACATGGCCTGAAGCTCGGCGCAGCGGAACGCGGGCACGCCCGTCAAGCTGAGATGCGTGAGGCGCGGCAGGCGCAGGGTGAGCCAGAAGATGGCGGGTACGTGGATATTCTCGCAGTAGGAAAGGTGCACCCGCTCCAGGTTGGTATATCGCTCGACCAGCGCATATATCGCGCGATCGGTGAGCTGTGCCACACGCACGAGTCCGATGCGCCGCAGCTTGGGCAACTGCGACGCGAGGACCACGACGCTTTCGTCGGTGAGCTGGACACAGCATGCTAGGTCCAAGTACCGGATGCGTGTACAATGATGCGCCAGGTGTATGATGGCGCGGTCCGTCACATGAGACACGTGAGCCAAGTGCAGGTGCTGGATGTTGCGTCCGAGCTCGCTGATCGCATACACACTCTGGTCAGTCAGACGTGAGCACTTCGCCAGCGACACGTTCCGCAAGCGCGGCGCATGCGATACAATCGCACGAACGGCCTCGTCCGTGAGCATCGTGCAGCAAGTCAAGTCGAGCATTCGCAAATGCTCACACACGCGAAAGGGGGGCGATAAAGGGAGTGCCCTGCGCATAGATGGTGTAGGAAACGCCAAATCCGTCAGGGCATTGCAGTGAGCCAATTTGAGCTCGCGAAGCTGCGTCGGACGCAGCCACACGTCCTGGACGCTTTGGTCATGCACCGACGTGCACTGCATCAAGTCGGCTTCGAGCAGGGTAGGGCACCGACGCAGCAGCTCCAGCAGCGCATCACCACCTACGCGCTCGCACGCACCCAGCTTGATGCGCCGCAGCATGGGACAGTGCCGAGCCAAGTCACACACGCCCTGGCTGGTAATGCGAAGGCAACCGGTCAAATTGGCCCCTTGGAGGCGTGGGCACGTCGTGGCGAGCACCTGCAGCGTATGGTCCGTAACGCACGTCACGCCACTAAAGTCAACGGCCACAAGCTGAGGCGTATTTTGCAGCACTCGCGACAGCGTTTCCTCGGTGACTTGCGTGCAACCTGACAGAGTAAGCCGCTCGAGGCGGTGGCAGAGCGCCATGCGCCCAAACAACTGGTCATCGAGCTCGCCAGCGAGTGTACTAAAGTTGAGGCGCCGAATGTAGCTTGCATACGGAAAATAAGCATCTGGCTGGATCATCACATGGATCATCTGGAAGAGAGCCGACAGCTTGTGGAACGAAGGCCGGTGCCACAGCACTTGCACCGCACTCGCACACCAGCGACGACACACAAGAAGGCACGACTGCAGATCCTGCTGCGAAGTCAGTGCATACCGGAACACATGTAGGAGTATCTCGTGCGGCAGCTCCGCGAGCGATGTGCCTCGCACCCCACTGGACGCTGACAACGGCTCATCCATCGGCGGCGGCGGCGCCATCTCGTCAGACTCCGGCGTGTCTGAGTCAGAGATAGACGAGACCGGTGATGCATCGCCATACGCCGGCACTTCACGCACCACACGCACAGGCGACCACACCCGCACGCCCGACGCCGCGTCCATCGCCACAAAGCAAGCATGACGACAGCCACGCCCAGGACGTCGGCCTGCACATGCTGACTAATCTACCGTTTCAACTCCTCCAGGCACGCTACCAACTCCTCCCAGGCAGGCTCGTCCTCAAAGCTGTCGCGCGTGCGCGACATGAACGCACGTACGAGAGTGCGCGCGCGGAAGCGCCAGTCTGGCATGGCTTCTTCGTCCGAGCCCGGCTCGGCGGGACGCGTCGCGAGATTGGATAGCACGTCGCACAGCTCGAGCAGCTCATCCTTGGCCAGCAGCCACACGTCCTTGGCCGTCACGACATCGAGCCTGTCGGCAGCGCCTAGGCCACACTGGAATGCCTGTACACGCGCATCAAGCATCTTTCGGTAGTGACCACTCGCGAACGTGAGCCGCGCGTAACTCTGCCAAATCGGGGCGTCCGTCGAGAAGCGGGGCAGCAGCGTTTGCTCAAACAGACGCTCCACCGTGGGGCGTAGTCCGGCCCCTTCCTGTGTGGCTTCTTCTTCGACATTGGCGGGACGGATCACAGCGTCCACCAGCTTGTTGAGCACGCCCATATCGACCATGTCGTGCACATTCACTGCCTTATCAGAGGCACTGAAGCTCTTTTCGCGGGTCCGAATTTCTACCACCCTCGCCAAAGCGCGCGCTGCTTCACGCAACATACCCACGTCCACCGATACGATCATATAGTTCGCCCATACGCGCCACGACTCAAACTGAAACTTGAGCGACACGCCCAGAGCTCGATGTGCGAGCAGACGCAACTCCAACGCAGGCGCCGTCGTCTCCGTGTGCGTCTCCTGCGACATGACATCGACACCCGAGTCGGTCCCCGACACCACACTTTCTGCGCCATCCTCCTCGTCCACATCCTGCTCCAGCACGGTATCAAGCCGGCGGACGTGACTCTGGTGCAAACGCATGTAGCAGCTCGCCAGATTGTTCCAGCTCTCACCGTCCTCTTCTTCCAGCGCCGTACACTTGCGAAATGCGGCGGCCGCTTCCAGCCAGTGCTCCAAGCGCATGTAGCAACAGCCCAACATGAACCAGGAGCGCGTATACAAGGCATTGATGCGCACGGCACGACGCAGCCATACGCTCGCTTGCTCATAGGCGTGCAAGGCAAAGTGATAGCCACCCAGCGAACGAGCCGCACGCGCCGATGACCGCTCTGATACATCCCAAGCCCGAAGGTAGTGCATCTCAGCATGCATGGGCTCCAAATCTCCCAGCAGACACCACAACTTGGCTTCGCGTGCGCGAGCAAACCGGGTATGAGGCACACGACTCACCGATGTAGCGATCCGCTTGGCCTGCAACTGAGCTTCGGCTTCCGTCTTTCGTCCTTCAAGCAGGTCACGCACCACCTCAATACCTTCTTGCTGCCGTCCTAGCAGTCCCAGACACTGCACAACGTTTTCCCACATTTCAACGCGCTCAAACGTCTCCAGCGCACTACGCAGCACACCGATCGACACGTACCGATGCGCTAGCTCGGACTGCATCGCCCACTTGGCCGGCAACTCAAGTGCATGGAAGAAACGCAGCCGCTCTCGCACGCTCGAGTCGTTCGTAGGCATCTGATCAATCAGCGCTTGTAGCTGAAGGGTGCTGCGCTCAACTGTGCGTGTACGCGATGCCTCAAGACGCGACCGAAGCAACAGACTCATCGTGTGGACACTCCAGTTAAGAGGGTGCTGAATGACTCGTTCAACAAACGCAGACATTTGCTCCGATGTCAGTCCATGCGACGGCTGTGTGTTGTGGATGTTGAGGCAGAGCGCCAGCAGAATACACTGATCTATCACAGCGAGGGGCGGCTGGTTTCCTGGATCGAGGTGCGAGAGACGCCGCCCGGTATCAGGACCCGTCTGAGTGAATTGAGTCTGCTCCAAGAGCGTGTCGTCATTCAGCGAATACGTGGCTGGCTGATGGTCCACTTGCTTGCTGGGATCGATAGACGCTTGCCATCCAGACGCATCAGAACTCGTCTCATGACGATGCTTGTAGGAGGTCGACGCTTCATCTTCCTCGGCACGTTCCGCGCCAGCTTCACGCGACTCGGCCAGCAAAACCAGCTGGGTCTTGTCTTGCTTTTGCCACTTGGTCCGCTTACCAAGCGCACCGCTCAATTCATACTCCAATCCGTGCGCCTTGGCAGCCTCCACGAGGCCTTCTGATGCTAAGCGATCTTGTCCTGCTCGTTGCCTTGCCAGGGCAAGTTCCAACAAGGCCCGAGCGTGCAAGTGAGCCCAGGCACGCTGCTCAGTATCCGTGGAAGCTTGTTGACTTCGCTGAGTCAATGCATGCGTCATGGCCATCACTGCCTCCTGCAATGCCTCTTCACATGCCACAGGCTCGTCTAGGATGCGAATGTGCACAGATCTTGCACGCATGCGCCACCAAGGCACTGTGACTAGTGAAGAAGTTTGCAACGCATCCAAAATCAATAGAGCCACGACGAGGAAAAAAGGGCTTTGACACAAATGATATGCAGGTTCACCTTGCCACGTAAGATACTCCAAGCTTGAAACATGCAGCACACGCGCATATACTGCATCAGAATTGTCCTCATCATGCACATCACGCTGCTTAAAGTGTTGTGGCGCATGATAACGCAAGAGCTCCATAGGATGCAAGGGCATATCAGGGCCCGTCCAATTGAGTTGAACAAAACCGTGCAAGGCTGCGATGGCAACACACAATGAATCCAGGGGAGATTCCGAGACAGGGATATGTACAGCACTGAAAGGAATGATCACTTGCTCTGACGACGTTTTGCCTTGAACTGTGGTGTGCACGACCTTGGCGATGGCCTCGAATAGGGGTCGCGCCGCGCGTGATTTGAGCACGTCTGAGAACTCCCCCACGACCACTTTGCGGCACATCGTTGCAGACGCACTGTCTGGAGGCACTATACCTCTTATCATCTGCCATTCGACATGATCGGGGCTTGCCCACGCCTCGCACGACCCTTGTGTGTGATCAGTCATGTCGGTGAATTTCGACAGGAACTTGAGAAAAAAAACGTACATATGACCCAAGTCCATCAAATCCACTCCACTCGCACGACTACAAAGCACGCATGGAGGGCGTGGGCCCTGTGATGGCGGGTGGCGCTTGCGTCATCGGCGGTGCGAATACTGTGCAAGTGCGGAATAAGTAAGTAGGTAAAGGAGACAGTCGGGACGGCCCTGGACTAGGTAATGAATAGGCATCGTACCAGTCTTCCATATCCACAGGCACCTCTGTAGCGGGCGGCCTCTCGGGTAAGGGAATCGTAGGTGGCTCAGGGCGTTCAGGCAAAGGCACCACATACCTTCTCCATGGTACAAGCGGCGATGTCACTGGCTGCTCCGGTAATAACGGACTGGAAGGCTTAAGCACAGGCGAGCCAGCTTTGGGCGGTGGCGGTGACCTTCCCGGCTTAAACCATTCAGCTGCCGCATCAGGTGATATGCTTTCTGGATGATGGAGAAGTTTCGGTCTTGAGGAAGGAGTGCCTGAGTGTCTGCGCGTCGCTGTTGCCGCAGCTTTGTTTGGTACAGGTGAAGATAGCGAGCCCAGGAGTACAGATCCTCGGTTGCGCTTGGATACTGTGGTCTGTTTCTGTTTCGATGCATGTTTAGGCAAACCACAAAGCAACAAATTCACTTCATCGATCCACTCCTCCATAGCACGCTGTGCCTCTACTTCTTCTTCATCGTCACTGAATGCACTACACAATCCATTTTCAGGGGAGCGCGACATACGCACCGTACACTTGCAATGTGTAGAAAGGCTCTATATATACACACATGCATTCCATGGCAAAAGATCTCTACTCTCAGGACAATGGGACATTGTATGCAAGACCAGCTAGAAAAGAAGCTTCCATTCTGATGCCCATGTCATCCGGGCATGACAATCACCTCAATCTTAGTGACCAATCAAGACTTGCAGCAGAGAGACAAAGGCGCATGAAGAGCTCTCATGACTAAAATTTCCCCGCACCATATTCTAGTTGGCAGGGCTGTATTTCTGGCAGTGATCATGAGACGCGGAATACAAAGTAAAGAAAAAGCCTTTGCATTCTAAAGTAGAGGGTCATATTATGATCTTTGATGCGAAGGCTTCCGGCATATCTAGAGAAACGACAAAATTTCTGCCATGGAATGGAGATCTTTCCCAGCTAAGCCACTTTCGAGGCATCTCTATATGTGCACAAGGATGTAACAAAGATAGCACTGAACAGGCCATCCTGTTGACATACGGCTAGAATATCGTCACATAAGATGGCCTTTTTCAGGGGCATGATGAAAAGCTATATGGAAAGCCTTGAATGAGTAAATAATGACAAACCAAGCACACAGAGAACGGATTATTACCCCTATTATGCCATAAGACCACGAATCGCGATACCAGTTTAGACAATGCTAAAAGAATTTGAATGGACGATTGTCGTACATCGATCTGATTCTATTCAATCTCCTGCGCAAAAGGGCCGCGTCACCACAACTCGAAAGTGCCTTGACCTAGGCTATAATGCTGAAAATTTACTTCCGTATCGCGTTTCACGTTAAATTTTATGAATTAGATGCTCCATTCTCTCACCAACAACGCCGCTGTGAATCGCATTAGAGTACATCGTTTTGCTGTCGAAAAATTGCGCAAGATGATCATTCATCAGGTCATGCTTTTCGCGGTGTAGCAGTATCGAAATTCAGGCCTAGCTAAGAAGTAAAGAATTGAATTAAATCATTGCGCCATACAATACCTGCTGAAATCTGGCCGTGATGAGTTGGACCGGGTGTCACTTTCTGCCAGGTGGTCCGTGCTTCTCCATGATCCGAATGTGCCTTGGTCCAAAGCCACGCGCCTCATCCTGACTTGGAATCACGTGATATCTTCCTCGTGCGTCTCTGGTGTCTCGGAAGCGATGAAACTCGACGACTACGACGCTGTTGGTGCGCGCCAGAAGCAAATGGCAGGGTCAGGTACCAGTGTCAAGGATGGCAAGCCCAATCGCTTGGAGTCTGCCACTGTGATGGAGTACCTGCGTTCCCATGGGTATGCTAAAGCCCTTGGTGCCTTGAAAGCCGAACTAGAAGCATCCGAGAAGGGTGCATCGCCAGCCAAATCAGCCGAAGAGCGCGACGCACACCTTGGAGCCCAGGATGTGAGTATGGAAGAGCTTTCCAGCAAGAATGTGCCGCGTGATCCGCGCGACAAGGATGCGCCTGAGACGGGCCCTAGCTCTGCATTGGAACGTGCAGGTGCTCAGGCGCTGCTACTTGACCCAACAGATACAGCCCGCGGCTTTTCTATGATTAAAACATGGTGTACGGGAAGTTTGGACATCTATCAACCAGAACTGCTCCCGCTGCTGCTGCCCCTTTTTGTGCACAGCTACCTGAACTTGGTGGATATGGGTCTTGGCGCCGTAGCTGCTGAGCTTTTTGCTCTGCATTCGTCTTTTTTCCAGCCAACACATGCATCGCTGCTCGCGCACATTCGCTCCCTATGTCTTCCGTCGCAAATTGGATCGGATGAGTTGGCGCAACGATTTCGCACAGAACGCTATGTATTAAAAATGTCACCAAACGTATTTGGTCTCTTGATTGGGTGGCTGACGGATGGAACAAGTCCTGTGGGCTTCTCTAGCATCGATGATCCTTCGATCGTGGACAATATTATCGAGCCATCGCGCCGTGGCCGTGAAGCGATGTTGAAAATCATTAATGAGCACTGCCGCATCCAGGTGCTTCGCTCTGTAATGTTCCAACTTGATCCTTTCGAGCTTGAAGAGGGCACAGGACTTACAGGTGCAGGCCCATCTTTCTTGTCAAAGTCTGCGTCCAAGTACCATTCTGCCGTGGAAGCAGCAGCCATATCTGAATCGGATGTCATCGCCGACTTCAACGCCCAAGCGGCTGGCCCGCAGCTCAAGTTGCATCCAAGTATCCCCCTCGCAGACGACTTGAAAAATGAAGTGGATCACGTATTGCGTGAAAAGCAGGCGCCTGCCCCTGCACAGGAAGAAAATTTTTCTGCAGGCGAGGCGAACCCGGACAAAGAAGGTAAAGATACCACCCATGTTGCGCCTTCGCCACGGAGTCGCTCGTCGTCTGTGGTGCCAGACGAGACACATCCACAGGGCCAGGATCAGGCATCTGATCTGCTGGGTCCCACACTAGCTGATCTGCCACCGCAGCCGAGCATGTTCCGCACAGTGGATTTGCTTCGTGAAGTCGAGCGCGTGCGCGACGCACGAAAGTGCTTGCGGATCGACCCAAAGCTCGCTCCAGAACCAGCGACAGCAGGAGACGCCAAGCCTCCTTCCGAATGGGAAGGTGTACCACGCACAGTTGGTTTACCAAGTGTCTGCATGTACACCTTCTACGATGCGGAAGACGGTCTCACTAGCAGCTCTTTTTCACCGGACTTGACGCTCATGGCAGCTGGCTTCGAAGAAAGTTATGTACAAGTGTGGAGTCTCAAGGGCGAAGCGCTACGACCCTTGGAAAGTGACTTTAATCTGTCCGACGTGCGTGACCGCAAAACGCTCAACAAGCACCGTGTCCCCCATGGTGACTCGACACGCAAGCTCATTGGACACAGTGCACCTGTCTACAATGTGTCATTTGATCCCGTTGGTGGCAGTGGTTCGAGCCCACGACACCTCCTTAGTTGTAGTGCTGATGGCACCGCGCGACTTTGGAGCCTGGACACATACGCAGCACTTGTGGCATACCGTGGGCACCAGTATCCTGTATGGGATGTGACTTGGGGGCCGTTAGGTACCTATTTTGCTACGTCCAGCGCCGATCGAACCGCTCGGCTCTGGAGCGCGGAAAGGATTCATCCGTTGCGGATTTATGCGGGACACTTGTCGGATGTCGACTGCGTGCGATTTCATCCCAACTCGCTGTACCTTGCGACAGGCTCTTCTGATCGTACTTGTCGTCTCTGGGATGTGCAACGCGGTGCATGCGTGCGTCTGTTTGTCGGTCACCAATCACCCATCTCGTGCGTAAGAATCAGCTCTGATGGCCGGTATCTTGCTTCTGCCAGCGCCGGCAGTACTATGAGCCGCCTTGGACATCCACGCAGCACCATGTCAGATACTTTCTCCATCAGCTTGTGGGATCTGGCTAGCGGTCGCCGCATTAAGAAAATGTGGGGCCACAACGCTCCGATCCACGAGATGGACTTCAGTGCCGATGGAGCCGTACTAGTGAGTGGATCGGAAGATGCCACAGTCCGGTGCTGGGATGTTCGTACAGCCCAGCAAGAGTCAGGCGCGTTGGATGCTGAGGCAAGCGCGGACTGTGTCGTGACGTATTACACGAAAAACACACCGGTGTATGACGTGCACTTTTCGCCACGAAACCTCTGTCTTACTGCGGGCGTCTATACATCATAGATATTCATGGAGATTCTGCACTATGGACCCACTACAGAGACAATACTTGCTCGGACAATGTCAGCAGCCTGTGCCATTTCACCAACGCTAAGTGCGCTCGTCACAGCGATACGCAGACTTGGGCGCGCCCACGGACCCTGATCCAGCTGTAGGCGTATACTTGGCAAATGCGGGGTTTGAGTTATCCACACGCCTTGGTTCAATGCAAGGCGCTCAATTTTGGTGAGCAGCTCTTTTTGCGCAGAGGCATCCATATCATCCCTCTTCGATTTAATTTGGACATGTACAAGTGGACTTTCGGGCGCACTAGGAATTATGATGGAAGTGATCGGATCCAGTGCCTTGCGCAAAATCGACACGTTCTCGTGCAACTTATCGTAAACGCTGGGATTCGCATCCAGTAATTTCATAGCAACTGTTGAGCCGTTTGCCAACATAACTGGCATGGCTGCTGAGAATACATACGACAGGCCGTTGATTCGCTGATGCTTAACAATCTCTTGCGTCGATGCACAGAAGCCACCAGCCGTCGCAAACGCCACTGCCAAGTTACCCACAATAATATCGACATCATCTGGGTCAACTTTCTGGAGCTCAGTGAGACCACGACCGGTTGCACCGATTACTCCGGCACTGTACGACTCATCAAGTATCATGCGGAATTTGTATTTCTTCTTGAGGTCCACAATCGTGGGAAGATCTGTGACTGTGCCATCTGCCTCAAAGAGTGCCTCGGTCACAATGAAGCGGCGGGTCAGAGGCTTTCGAGATTGCTGATGGGCACGGTTGATGTACGATAGCACATGTTCGAGCGAGTCCATGTCGTTGTGGTCGTACCAGTAAATGTGGCTTCGCGAGAGTTCCAGAGCCTTTTGAATAGCAAAGGACACACCCACATCAGCCACAATCACATCACCACGTTTGCAAAACGCAGGAACAACACTGCTCATAATGGAAAATCCCTGACTGTATACGATGGACGCATCCTTTCGGAAAAACGAAGCCACGGACGCCTCAAGCCGAATATGCTGGTCGCTAATTCCATAAAAGCCAGGAGGCGAGCAGCTTCCCACGCCATACTCGTGGAGCATCTCTTTGGCTTGCTTTTGGAGTTCAGGCTCGTTCAACATGCCTGTGAAATTAAAGGATGCAAGGTTCATAACACGCCTGGGGGTTGTGCCTGTCATCCACGGGGCTTGGACCATAGGGTGTGCAGACGCATGGCCTACAACCATGGGGACCGAGTCAAGTTCATCTTTTTCCTTGGCATCAAGTGGCGCACAAAGGGGCTCAGGCTCAAATTCATTGACAAGATAATCAATTTCCTAGCGCGTTAGTTCGCATGTACTTACATCCTCTGAGAATTGAATGAAGTGGGACGTTCCACGTGCACGCGTTCGATTTTGCAGAATCGTACGAACAGCAAATATAAACAGAATCAGCTCCAGCAATGAGCGGATCGGATCATTTTGGTAGCTGCTGGCGATATAGCGCAAAATTATGTCCCGCCCTGGTATAGACTTGAACACCCATGTGATCCATTCAAACAATCCATGGAGCGACTCCTGGTCCATAGACTCTGTTTTTGTCATCCCCGTTTACCGGCTACGCAGGGGACGAATGTCGTATTGTTTCGTCGGACGCCGACACGGATTTGCCATTTCCTGCCTACTGACCTCACCCTGTCATGCTTATTAAGCACAATGTCCAGACAGATCTGCCGAGCTCTGAGAATCTGGGGGCCTCGTCACAAGTAGGCGCAAAGCCCTTCTAGAAACCCAAGCTGCTTGCGAGAGGAATATACCTGATCCACATGAAAAAATAAGCAGTGAGGCTGCATGTCACACATAGGAGTCTCTATATCACAGTCGCTACGCGTCCGCATCTGCATAGGCTTGCGCTTCTTCTGTCTCGTCAATCCAACTTTGTTCGACTGTGAGCTTTACGCGTCGAACATATTCTTTCATATTTTCGCGATATAGCGATGCTGCTTCGGCATTTGCGGGACTTTTGTTAAATGACATGAAACATACCTGTTAGGATTAGGATCGTGTAGCAAACTTTGAATACTAGTGAGGATCGCCGCTACGTCATAAGTAGGACTCCATCGATTTTGAAGAATATCAAGACATAGCTCTCCGTTCGCATACACATTTGGATGGAACATTTTGCTTAAAAATTTCACGGAAGGCGGCTTATTGGGGTATGACTCGTCGAAGGTGAGCAAAAGCTTGAAGGTGCCATCTTCGAATGGCGTATCTGATGGTCCAAAAATCACAGCATTCCACACGAGCAGATTATCTGCACAGGGCGCTCCAGATATACCACCAGGAGGATCAGAAGACAATCGCTTGAAGTCTCGAATCAATCTACGCTTAGAGGGTGTCGACTGTATGTGAGCGAAGCAGACACGTACCATAGATATTCAATGTAGGTAGACTTTTTTGGGATTCAGAACAGCGTCTTTATGATAAGAAGAGCAAAATGTCGTTGCACCTGTTTCGCTTCACAACGACCTGTTGCGAGGCAAAGTTGGGTCGTAACTTTGGTATCGAGCCACAAATCATTTGCGCATCCACATTCGCCTATTAGGTAATATGAAAAGCTCGCATTCACATACGTCGATGCGAAATGTCCATAGGCTTGCGTCAAAGGCTTTCGTCGTGCCTCGACTTTACGCTGTGAGCGCGAATGTGATTCCTCTCAACCGCGAAGCAAAATACAGCACATTCCGAAAAGTCAGACTATATTGATATGGACAAGTTATTCGTGTATTGAAACGTAAATGGATTACGAGTAGTAAACGGGAGTAAGAATGTCTTACGTGCTCATAAAGAACGCTTCGGCATAATGCGATAAGTTCATAAATGCACGAGGGCATTGTCTGTCACATAGTGGTTGCTCCATTCTTTAGCAACACGTATTACATTTTAGGCGGCATAGAATATCCTGCAGGCATGGGCTGGTATCCGCCGTTCCGTGGAATTTGCCATTGGCAAATACCGCATAGCCAAATGTGCTGAGATGAGCATGGAATCTACTTTGTGTCAGCATTCAGCATAGTTGACCTGTACATACCACAGGAATCCAGCACAGCTCAAGCCACATGCGACTCTTGGCTTCGACGACCTGTGCGTTGTTACACCGTGGACAGACATATGGTGTGCCATCACCCTCCTGTTTGATCTTGTTAGGGCAGCCAAATACAATAGGAATACAGAAGCAAAAGTCCTGATTTTGTCAGCCGCCGTTCTTGTCGTACGACCACACCATAGACGCTTCATGCAAGAAGCTTACAGCATGACAACTCAAATTGACGCGGCGAAATATGTACATACCATGCTGAAAAATAATTCTTAAACTCGAAAGACTATTAAGTGCGATAGCCTTCTTGATGATACCCAAGCGACTCGAGGCTCAAGGCTGAGAGTGCAGCACTAACTTGCCTAGGGGAGGGTCCCGTATGACTAAACATGCAGCGGCCTAGGCTGCTTCCCCAGCGAGCTGCGTTCTTGAGCGCACGAGCCTTGAGTCTATGAGGACTGAGGCACCTCAGGCTTGTTATTCGTACCTTTCTTTTCAAAGAAGAGAGACAAGGCCTTGAGTCGTTGTCCCATCCACATCTCTTCGACATGCACCATAGTTCCAAACTCCACCTCGTTCACCGCATCAGCTACGTCTGTTAGATCCATGTTGCGCGGGACAAACATGACAAGCTTATCACAGATAAGAAACGTTAGCTCCAGTAGCTTTTTACCTCCCACAGGCTGCAATGCGGCGAATGGATAAGCATTTACATATTTCTTATTAGTGGGTATAACTCCTTTAAGTTTGGAAGGATCACGGTATTCCACACCACCCCAAGGCGGAGACTCGAACGTAAGATGCTGTCAGTACGTACCATAAAAATCCTGCCATGTTATTCATTTAGTATACGTACACATCAATTTTTTTGCGATCCCATCCTCCCCATTTGCCGGTGTCTTCTGGCTCCTCTCCGCAGAGACGAGCTTGCTTCACTTTCTCGACGTCGCGAGCAAACTCACAAAAATCACCCCATAAGAGTGTGATTTTGTGTTCCACGCCATAGATTTGGGCTTACATGTAAGCGACTCTGCTCGTACCATTTTTCCTGGCCATTTCCAGCTTGACGGGATCAATGTCGATGCCCAGCACATGATCGCATGTCATAGCAAACTGGATGATATTTCCACCCGCACCACAGAAGCCATCCATAGCCACTTCACACTTGCATTCTACAGCAGTGCGATAGGCTAGTGCCTCCGGCGTCACAGAAAACCACGATTCTTCGTCTAGAAGAATACCTTCATTAAAGCGCGTAAACAAAGACTCTCTGAATCGCCAGTACTTGAGCATGTTTTCTGGTAAATCATCTTTGCTACGAATGGCCCGCTCTTCAGCGAGCCGTTCGACTTCTTGAGATCGCCACGCTGTCGCGCAACCGTTCATCCGCGAATGGCACACAAATAGTTGCGGAGGAAAACTATAACGACGTAGTCTATTTGTGCTTACGTATGCTCATTGAAAAGGGACTGGGCCATGGAAGCGTGATGCTTCGTTATCACTTGCATAAGCGTGTGGGAAACTTCTTTCACAGCGTCCATGCTGTGCACTGGACCCTGCAGAACATAGCACGTCGTGGCATTGAGAGAAGGCATGCCGCAGAGCAACAGCTCTGTACTCGCATTAGCACTTTCGCTCTTTGTGGGTTCAACAAGCCACTGCTGCTGAGTCGGGTGGTCGTCTGTAGGTAGAGAAGGCGTGGCGGACTTTTCTCGTAAGTTTAATATACGTACAGCTGCTGTACCGACAACCAGTCCGTACATTTGCACACCGGCCTGTGCCACGGCCGCACTAGCAGCCATTGTGGCTAAAGCACAACAGCCTAATATCGAGGTGTCGGCATCAAGAACCATAATATGTACATCGATGGAAGACTTGGGAAGTAGATCGATACGGATTGAAGGGAAAAGAGCTTGATGCACGAAAGCCGCAGCACTCGCTACTTCCGAGTCCTTGCTCGCACGCCGGTTTCTTTCACAAAAAGGTGCCATCTCGAACTGTACGTTTAATTCTGCCTTACCAGCATATTGCCGCCCACGCACTTGACGGGGACCGTGTCTTTCGTGAGAATAGATCAACGTACACTGCACAAACGATTTTAGTGTTTCCAGCTTCAATGAGAGCACTGCCACTAGCACTAGGAATCAGCCCTGTTTGCAGATCTTTCCATGTAAGTTGTATCATACGTACACAGGGAGCGCGAATCCATCGTTTCACGACCATCAGGCCTCATGCATACATTCTTTTGCGCCAACCGAGTAATGTTCAAGTTCTCGTTATCGATCTTCATTGTGTGCAAGACGAGGTTATCACTGCACGTTGACTTCGGGTTCTGGAGGGCATGGTGCGGGTCTACATTCCAAACAGGCTCAGTGCCCGTCGACATTTTTGAAACACGTATGTTATGCAACAGTGGATATGTGTTTTCTGGGCCATTTGCACGCCGGCGGTCAAATGAAGTTGCCATGGCTCAATCGTGGTAAAGGGTGGTCAGCAAATACACTCCACAAGGCATAGCAAAAAAATTGTCTCCGTTCAAGCATCTATAGGAATATACTGAAGAAAAGTGTAACCAAAAGCAACAAGGCGCTCGGGCTGTGACTCATGGCACTAGAAGGCATGTTTTTGATGGCACATGTTTTGTCGTCTTTCGAGCTGCGCTTAGATTTGCTCGATGAAGAGCCACTAGCATCGGGCGTGTAAATGTACAATCCCTTGACATCCCAAAATGCGTTCTCGAAAGTGTTTCCGAGATTACCAACTTGGTAGCCGCAAGACTTGTAGTTCGAAGGGCAAGAGGTTTCAGTGTAAGTCTCTTCAGCCCAGTCACCGCACAATGTAATATCGAAAATAATATTGTGGTTGTCAAATTGGTCTGCGCACTGCGTAAGACCAAAGTCTGCCGCCGGCGTACCCCAACTGTCAGGATCCACTGATTCTCCTGGCTTTTTCAACTCAGAAGGCTCCATACAGTTTTCCCAGAACCACATTCGGATACCCTTGCCTCCTTCGCTGAAGTCGCGCTGCATCGCCACGGTGCCACCACCCTTTTCATTCAACTTATGTCCCCACGTTGCACCTGCGTCGGTGCCATTCATAGCAATACGGCATCCTGAGCTATCATTGGCGTAAGCATTGCACTGATCAAACACCGTGGTGCCCGTTTGTTCCGGGTTCGTCACAGCACAGGACGTGTTGACGTGGACTGCAGCAAGGTTGTATGGGTACTGGTCATTAGCATTTTCTAGCATATCAATTTCACCACCCTTGGGCCAGAGGGGCCTGTTCTCCGTAACCGTCCAAAATGCCGGCCAAACCGCGCAGCCCGTCGGAACATGCGCCACTTGCAACACAATCACTGAGTCTTCGTATGTCTTTTTTGAGTGCAGACGAACGCTTGGTCTTCCATTCGGCTGCTTCATTGTAGTATCCACACGCATCACAAAACTATCGCCGTTGGCGTACGAGAGATTCAGACGTTTGGCATTGGGCATATCCACATACTGGACCATTCCATGCGTCATGTTTTCTGCACCATCAGGACCAGCATAAAAATTGAACTTGTTGAAGTAGTCCTCACCCACGATCGAGTCGTCCAGCTTCCATCCAACGCAAGAAACCAGCGAAATCCAAAGCAACTGGACAAGGCTGATCAGGAGCAATTTCATGATGGACGAGAAGTTACTTTACTGCGCCACACCGATTTCTTGGGGTACGCACGCACGTGATAATCGACACGTGAGTGCGCCATTTAACACGACGCGTCAATTAGTCGTGTTGGCTTTCACCATGCGTCGAAGTGCGATTGTGGCGGCTCTAAATGAACTGAACGAAAATACCTCTAAACCCCCGCATGAGCCACCGAGGCAACTAGCAACTGGAGGCGGCTATGGAATTTTGCAGGAACAAAAGCCCTTCAAGTCACCTTTGGTGAGGAGTCGCAATGGCAATCAGTCACTACGGAAACGACCACGCTTAAATTACGCCGTGTTTGGTGATCATGTCACGGATGAAAATGATGCATGCTATGGAGAGCTAGAGGAGCCGAGACAAAAGAAAAGTCTCGAGGGCGTATATAAAGGCATCGATGCCTCTGGTGTTTCTTTTAATGTGGATCGTCGAAAGTGGCAAGTGTACGATGCAAAGCCAGACGCGATCAGACGCAAATTCTCGATTCCAAGTCTTCGGAACGACAAAGGTGAAGTATTCAAAGCAAATTCGACGAATGCTGCGTTGGGCGTCAGGCGACCTGTGGAAGTGCCACCGCGCCCTTTACACGATCCTATGGGTGAGCATGCGATCGTGCTCTATGACCCGACAGTGGACGATAAGAATATCGAAAAGGAGCGAGAAAGGTTACGTGCTGCTTTTGAAGAAGAGCAGCAAAAGGCGAAAGAAGAACGTGGTCCGCATAAAAGTCTGGCATCGATCCTTGGATTGAATAAACCACATGTTCAATTAGACGAAAAAGTACCGGTCGTGATCGATCCAAGACTAGGCAAAACTCTGCGTCCACACCAAGTCGAGGGTGTCAAGTTTCTGTATCGTTGTACGACTGGCATGATATCTGAGAATGCTAATGGATGTATTATGGCTGATGAAATGGGTCTAGGCAAGACATTGCAATGCATCACGCTTCTCTGGACGTTATTAAAGCAGTCTCCCAATGCTGGCAAGTCCACGATTCAAAAAGCTATTGTTGTTTGTCCATCAAGCTTGGTTCGAAACTGGGCCAACGAACTCACTAAATGGCTTGGCGCTGCCGCCCCAGGCGCTTTGGCTCTGGATGGTCGCCTTAGTCGCGAGCAGATGTTTGAGTCTGTTCAAAGATGGGCTGATTGTAAAGGACGAGCAATTGTTCATCCCGTCATGATTGTGTCTTACGAAACTCTTCGCAATTTACAAGAGCTCCTAGGGAATACCGAAATCGGATTGCTTTTGTGCGACGAAGGGCATAGACTCAAAAACACCGACTCTTTGACTTTTCAATCATTAGACTTACTTAAAGTGAAGCGTCGTGTTATTTTGTCTGGAACACCAATTCAGAACGATCTATCTGAGTATTTCGCGCTTATCAACTTTGCTATTCCTGACGTTCTTGGAAACCGAAATGAATTTCGCAAGAGATTTGAACTAGACATCCTTCGAGGTCGAGACGCTGGTGCCTCTGAAAAAGAGCAGATGGTGGGTCGTGAAAAGCTACAAGAACTATCTGCTTTGGTGAGCCAGTTTATAATCCGCCGGTCGAATGATATTCTATCCAAGTACTTGCCTATCAAGTATGAACATGTGGTATTTTGCCACTTGTCTCCTTTTCAGCTTGCCCTGTACGATCTTTTTCTTCGATCCCCTGCCATTGCTAGATTGTTGCGCGGAAATGGCTCGCAACCATTGAAAGCTATTGGGATTTTGAAGAAATTGTGTAATCATCCTGATTTACTCAGTCTGCCTGATGATCTGGAGGGTAGCGAAGAACTTTTCCCTGAAGGATACAAACCAGGTGATCGCAGGCATGTGGCAGTGGAACTGTCAGGGAAACTGTCAGTCTTGACAAGGTTCCTCGCTTCGATTCGTTCGACTACGGATGACAAGATCGTCCTAATTAGCAATTATACCCAAACATTGGACTTATTTGAGCGCCTGTGTCGTTTGCGTCGCTGGGGCTTTTTCCGACTTGACGGCACCATGAATATTAACAAGCGCCAGAAACTTGTCGACCGATTCAACGACCCAACAGCACCTGAATTTATCTTTCTGTTGAGTTCTAAAGCTGGTGGGTGTGGTTTGAATCTTATTGGTGCAAATCGTCTCGTGCTCTTTGATCCCGACTGGAATCCTGCTTCTGATCAGCAGGCTTTGGCCCGTGTTTGGCGCGACGGTCAGAAGAAAGCTTGTTTTGTATATCGTTTCATTGCTACCGGTTCCATCGAAGAGAAGATTTTGCAGCGGCAATCTCACAAACAATCCCTTTCTTCGTGCGTAGTTGATGATGATTTGGATGCTGAGCGGCACTTTTCTGGCGAAGACTTGCGGGCCCTCTTCCAATTCAAGCATAACACGGACTCTGACACGCACAATACCTACAAATGCAAGCGTTGCAGAGACGGCAAGCAAGTCGTTGCATCAAAGGCTATGCTCTACGGAGATACCAGCACATGGAACCATGTATCCAAACACGAGTTTGGAAAACTGCATGATGATCTTCTTAGGGCAGAAGTCATGCATGACGATGTTTCGTTTGTATTCCAGTATTGTAGTCATTAATTTTGTGGATCTAATCACATCCGCTTCACACATCCACATTTACAAAAAAATACGCGTCGTGGCAGTTCGACAGTCTTGTGGTAAAGACTGCGTACAGTGTGCGTCATGAGCGCCACCAAGCTTCCTATTGAGACGTTTCTTAATGCGCAACCACGTACAGTCCTTATTCGACTCTATGAAAAACCCGCCAGTTGCCTCGCTGTGTTCCGGTATGTGAACTATGTGCTTCGTTCCACTAACGCGTCACCCCAGACTTTTGCCTATGACTGCCCGTCAAATTATAATGGACCTGGTGTTTCTGGACAAGCCACTTACTCTAGAAGAGTGTCAGCAACTTTTTCGTTCACATAACGATGAGGCATACTCGGTGGCTTTAGAACGCATGCAGCGACTGTCTATCTTGATGGTACGCGATGAAACATACATGTACATGAATGAAGTGTTTCGACGTGGCATCATTGGTGCTATGACAGGCAGTGGCGATGTGTCTTCCTTTGGTAAGCTCTGTGAGCTATCACCGGAAAACATTGTGTCGACCGAGTTTCTTGACGGTTATGCGCGGGCACAATGGGAAACGATTCTGTATTTTATGGTCGGAAGTGAGCAAACAACTGCACCACGTAAAACTGTTCTGTTTTTACTACAGCGAACGGGTCTCATGCAGCGTGATGCCACTGATAATGACAGCCTGAATATTACGTCGCTCGGCTTTCAGTTCCTTCTTCAAGACGTCAATTCACAATTATGGGCATTGTTGTTGCACTACTTGAGCATGGCAGAGGAGCGCAACATGGATTTAGTAGAAGTGCTTGCTTTTTTCTTCACCGTGGGTGGACTCGAGGTGGGACGCGCCTACGAGACGCGCGGATTCTCACAAACACAAATTCAAACGCTCGAAGAGCTCGGAGACTACGGCCTCGTGTACAGGCCGACCAAAACGGCCAAATACTTTTTTCCAACTCGTCTAGCCTCGACTCTTACCTCTACGGCCTCACCGATGTTGTCACGACTCAACGATCAAGAGGAACAGGGCTACTTGATTCTCGAGACCAATTACCGAGTGTATGCCTACACGGCTAATCTTCTTCGCATTGCAATCTTGAACTTGTTTGTCACGCTCAAAAGTCGACTTCCCAACCTGGTGATCGGGCAATTAACGCGACACAGCGTCAAGTCGGCCTTGAAAAAGGGCATTACGGCGGACCAAATTATTGCATACTTGACACATCATGCCCATCCGCAAATGTATAAAAATGAGCCGCTGCTCCCAATAACCGTCTCTGATCAGATTCGACTGTGGGAGCGCGAGCAGAATCGTGTTACAGCTGTGACTGGTACGTTACGCACCCATACTAACTCCAGGCAATCTATATACTGATTTTACCTCTTCGTTTGACTTCGTGCAAGTTCGCGACTATGCCAAAAGTCTGGGTGTTCTTCAGTGGGAGAATGAGCAGAAGCGCATGTTATTCGTCTCAGCTGATGGACATGAAGCGGTGCGAGACTTTATTCAAAGGCGCCGCGTGTAGGAGGCCGAAGTTTTTGTACCTTAGATCGCCCATACCCTCTCCACACGAACACACCACCCCGGCAGCCTCGGTACTTAGAACACTTGGAACATGTGATTGGCTCGCTCTGAGCGTCGGCCGATGTGGGGCCCTGAACATCAAGACTAGTTTGCCGGTGAAGAAGGCCCTTCGCCTTGTCCGCAACAATGTCTATGCGCACGTTCGCACGCTCGACCAACGCACTGCGCCCTGCTTCGCGCAGCGCTCTGTCAGCACGTTTCATTGCCTCTGCTCGAGTGCCGCAAGTAGTGCGCGCTCCTGCGATGCGCTCGTTCTCGACAAGCGTTCAGCGTACGGAAGAGTTCGAGAACCCATTCGGCCCCAACTCTCTCTATAAGCTGACTGAAGAAGAGCAGATGCTTCGTGATGTCGTGCGTCGCTATGCTGAATCGCAGGTCAAGCCTTTGGTGCAGAAGATGGATGAAAACGAGAAGATGGACCCCTCGATCATTAAGGGCCTTTTCGAGCAAGGTTTGATGGCCATTGAGACGTCGCCAGAGTTGGGTGGCGCAGGAAGCAGTTTCCTCTCTGCTATTATTGTTATCGAGGAGCTGGCTAAAGTGGATCCCTCTGTGTCCGTCATGTGTGACGTGCACAACACGCTTGTGAACACTGTGCTGCGCAAGTACGCCAATGAGCACCTGCAAAAGAAGTACATGCCAAGCCTCTCGACGGACAAGCTTGGATCATTCTGTCTGTCGGAGCCCAACTCTGGCTCGGATGCTTTTGCCATGAAGACCTCAGTGAAGAAGTCGGACGACGGTAGCCATTACATTATCAACGGTTCCAAAATGTGGATTACGAACAGTGGTGAGGCTGAGTTCTTTATTGTCTTTGCTCAGGGTGACCCATCTAAGGGTTACAAGGGTATTTCTGCTTTTGCTGTTGAGAAGGAGATGGGCGTGGAGATTGGCAAGAAGGAAAGCAAGCTGGGTATCCGTGCCTCGAGCACTTGCACGGTGAACTTTGATAACGTCAAGGTGCCCGCTGAGAACCTCATCGGCGAGGAGGGTCGTGGCTACAAGATTGCTATCGAGATCCTCAACGAGGGTCGTGTCGGTATCGGTGCACAGATGGTGGGTCTAGCGCAAGGTGCCTTTGACCGTGCTCTGGCTTACACGCACGACCGTGAGCAGTTCGCCAAACCGATCGCCAAGTTCCAAGGCTTGCAATTCCAAATGGCCCAAGTTGCCACTGAGATCGAGGCTGCCCGTCTGATGGTATACAACGCTGCTCGTCTGAAGGAAGAGGGCCGTCCCTTCACGAAGCAGGCCGCTATGGCCAAGCTGTATTCGAGCCAGGCAGCTGAGCGTGCCGCGGGCCGTGCTATCGAATGGTTTGGTGGCATTGGCTTCACTCGCGAGCAGGGTATTGAGAAGTACTGGCGTGACAGTAAGATCGGTGCTATTTACGAGGGCACCAGCAACATTCAGCTGAACACGATCTTCAACCTTACCGCAAAGGAGCACGGCTTTTAAATTTTTACGAACCCATAGGGTATATATTATCTAACCAATATATATGCTGTCTTTATGTGCCATCGTTGGGAGTTTGATGTACGCTGAGAGCAGGCTCACAATCAGGCGCTACCCGTTTTTGTACATCAGGATGCGTCCATACATGAGCTTCCTGCTGTTGCTAAGAACATGGGTCTGAGCGAGGGAATGACGTGGGACGATGTTCGCGAAGAGTTGCAGCGTTCGTGCAGCATCGCTGACAGGCAGGTCTGCCGAGGCAGGACAATTCATATTCGTACAAATTGGTGTATTTGGCACGACATGGACAAGGATATCATAGTGCGTACCGTTTAAAAAACTTACCCAGACCTGGCGGAACTAAAAGTATGATGAGCTTTACTGACCACCAGTACGGGAAACAAGCTTGGGAAGATGTGTGGGCCAAGAAAAACGGAGACGATACATATGAATGGGGTCCTGATCCCTTGCTCACACCTCTAGGTATGAAACAAGCACAACATGTGCACGACACCTGGACCTCTTTCTTACAATTGCCGGCTTCTTTGCACCCACCGCTACCTGAACTTGTTTGTTCCAGTCCTCTTCGACGAAGTCTGTCGACTTTATGTATTTCGTGGCAGGGCATTTTGGCGCATGAAACCAAGGTGCACGTTCGTGAGCATCTTCGCGAAGTCATTGGCAAAAACACATGCGACCAGCGCGTCACTCGAACCGATCTTGAGCGGCATATGCAATTTCATCCTTTCCGTATTGCTATACATGGGGATTTTACGGAACATGATTCGTTATGGACAGTACGTGAACAATGCTGATGAAACAGCCTCGACGAGAGACAGATGACGCTATGCGGCAGCGAGTTCACGGTGTACTGGAAGAGATCTGGGAGAATGAAGCCAAAGACAAGCAAGGTATGTGCTGTGACCTAATCCAGATAGTAATAAGCATCACATGTCACAGCGGTGTGATCCAGCGCATCTTTGAAATTACGTCACACATCCCAAGGCCGTTACCGGTGGGTGCCATACTTCCCATGATGATCCGTGCGAGGAAAAAGGATATTATATGTCCCAACACAAACGAGCTCGAATGCGAGCATATGAAACCAAGTTCATCCAGGCAGGATACTGGGTGCGCGCCCACAAGCTAAACACATCACCAGGCTGTGCATCTCGTACTAAGGGATCGTCGCTCGAGAGGACAATCGTATGGAGCTGAAACTTGTCCGAAGCGTGGAGATTGCGGCATAATTCTCTTCGATGAATTTCATTGTATGTGACCGGAGTGAGGACACTTTCGCACTCAGAATCTGAACTACCATTCACGTTGGCAAATTTGTCTTTTGAATATGATGCAGCGTTTGGTCTGTCGAGCGTTAGATCCCACCAAGTGTGACTCCCATTATACGTTCCAAACCATTCACGATGGGGATCTGTACTCCAGCCCTGATCATGGCTGTATATTTCGACGATGACCTGTAGAACAAAATGGCGGGCATGGTTTGATTCGAGCGGCGGTGTCCGTAGATATCTTGTATTAGCATTGTTGGAGTACATAGCGTATACCCGACGTTCGATGCTCAGCTCTATGCCATCCTGAGCAAGTCGAAATATGTATGCGATAAGATGATGAGGCAGTCCTTTCGACAAAAGCATACTTCTTATCTGTGTATAGCGATGTTGCTGTGCCTCAATGTCAATCTCAGGATCCGTGGAAGCATCGTCCCATCGCTGTGGCACCGATACGTCTGGAGGAAAGCGCTCGGGAGAGCTTGGGTGCTGAAGTTCATGCCGAGGCAAACGAGCATGCACATCTCGGTTGCTTCTCCTAGATGTAGGTGATTCCCGCTCCTTATGATCTCCATTTAAATATGAGCGCACCCATCCAAACAAGGCCTCCATTGCTCGGTAGCAAATCTAGCATCTCATCCACCATCCGTGCGCTACACTTTGTATGTCACGTGTCGCATATATCAACTCGCTATGTGGCTGTTGTACAAGGAAACGACAGCTGCTGATGGCGTCGCGTTGCGATTGCGTAAGAGCACTGTCCAGATCATTAGAAATGCGGCTGGCGCACGTTCGGATTTTCCAGAGCAGTATAAAAGTGATCCGAAATGGCGCTGTAGGTTGTGTTTGGCGAGGTCATGAAAGATGGCGGATCCATGTATCGCGACTCATGCCGCGGCGACATGATCGCTTCATCATGATAGGTATATGAAAAAGGAGGCAGCTGCTCCGAGGCCGTGTTGAAGCGATTATAATCGATTTCATCCGTTTGGTCAGGCATAGAAGATTCATGCGTAAAAGAATCGCGCTTAGATTCGTATGACACGGCTGTTTGCGCGCCAGTGCGCTCTTTTGGTTCCGACATGGGATTTGACTCAGACGCGCGTTGGCTTGTCGGAACATAAGAGTAGCTGTGACGCTTATGTGGCTTAAATAGCTTCTTGAGGCGGCGAATCGCCTTTTTGGGCCTAGGCACAGGTGTGTCAGAAGCTGAGAAGGTGAAGCCGCGGTACGGCCGATTTTCTCCTGTGCTCATGTCGTGATAAATACTGCTCGTGCGACTTTGGGTGGGCATTAATGGGTACGTGTCATTCAAAGGCGCGCGAGAGATGTCGCCATCCACTTCTGACTCGTAGGACTGAGCGGCCCGTAGACCCGGCATACGGGGATCATTCACGTAATCGTGATTCGGATACTTTGCGTCGATGAAGTGCAAAATGTCAATATCGTTCGGGAACAAATGCAATCGGACGCATTCGTACATGAATCGCGGGATCAGGGAAAGGAAGGCACATAAGAGGCCACCGACCCAAAATTGTGCCGAACGATACAAGTAGTAGTTATTGCCCCATGAATACGTCCAGATCAGCGTGGGCGGAAATGCAGCATAAATGGGCTCGAAAACGAACAAGAGCATAGTAGGGATCCACACAACACCGAAAATCCACCACGTCCATGCCATGGACTCGAGGCCAGCGTATAAGTTGGCAGCCAGCACGGTGGCAAGCACCATGTTCGTCGTCGGCTCATACAAATCAATGTCGTAGCCATCATTGCGAGGCGTGGTCGTATCGTAGAAGTACATGAGCAGGAAGAATAGGACCACGGACTGAACCACTCCATCCATCATATAGCCCAGAAACCGCCAAATACCAAAGTAGCGCCGTTCACGCGAGGCCGTGTACAACTCAGGCACTTGCATCAACACATGGTCTGATACATTGCGGTCGAACATACCGATACCAACCACAGAGGCCACGGTCCAAATAGCATTGTACAAAAGTAGATACACATAGTCCATAGCTTGAGAGGTTGACCATCCACAATAAATCTGGAACCAGAACAGAGTGCCAGTGTGCACCATTTGCTTGTAGAAGAACACATTGACCATAGTGCTGTTGCGGTAATATGACCAGTGTCCATGCACAAGAATGAGTCGTTTAAGAAATTGAAATTGTCCAATGGAATAGTCGGCGGAATTGACAGCCTGCATACCTTCTTCACCAGCCACACCCACACCGACATGGGCCGCTTGAATCATGGATACATCATTTGCACCATCACCGATCGCCAATGTAATGCCCTTGAGACCATCTTTGATGAGGCCAACGATTAGAGCTTTCTGCAAGGGGCTTACACGGCAACAGACCACAGCGCGACAGTGTCTCGAGATGTGGATTAGAAGCTCACGACTGTGAGGCTCCTTGAGAGCATATTCAAGGGCATGTCCATCAATCACTAGCGCATATCCACCGGGACGAGATCCATTTTCTTCGCCCACAAGTGAGCCAGCACTCATAATACTGCGAACGTCACCGCCTGCTGCATCCATCGAAACGGGCGGCGGAGGATGCTTCATGTCACTGACATCAATACCGCCGAAGAAACGATCCATCGCTTTCTCAAGCTGCGTAAAGGCCGAGTTCATGGAGCCATATTCTCCACCACGGATAATAATGAGATTCATGTCTGGCGCAAGAAGCATGGTACTGTATCCGATAGCAATGGCTGTCTCGAGTTTATCTCCCGTGGCCACCCAAATCTTAATACCAGCACGCTTTAGATCCGCAATCGTCTCCGGTACGCCGTCCTGAAGTCGGTCCTCAATCGCCGTAGCACCAAGTAACGTGAGCTGCTGCTCGACCTCACTGGCTAGCTCTTCCATGCGCTCCTCACGCCCTTCAGTCAAAACACTCGCATGTTGATATTCTCGCGACCACCGTTGGTACCAAGTAGGATCAAGTTCACGCTTGGCTACACACAGCGTACGCAAACCGTGATTAGCAAACTCTTCGAGTGACTTGTCAGTCGTAGCACACATTTCGTCTTGGCCAGACGCAAGACGCGAGTAAATCATCGAATCAGCGCCTTTGGTGTACACCAGTATGCGGTCATCTGTTTGGCGCTTGACGATCACACTCATACGTTTGCGTGCAGACGAGAACTCGATTAGCTGCAGCACTTCATACGTTTCATAGTCACTCGCGCCTGGCACTTGAAGGCGAATCGTATTGATATGCCTGCCACAGTACACGTAGCCATTGGCGCCGGCCGTCTCAACGAGCGCCTGCTCATCTGGTGACTCGGCGCGATATGAAATTTCATTTCTGTTTTCAGTGCGCGACAGGTGCACAGTGTGACATAGGGAAAGGCAGCGCATATACTCATGCACGTATTTATGCTGTTGCGAAGAAGTATCTTGGATGGCCTTAGTCAGATCATCGTCATAAAAGCGCGGGACATCTTCCATAATAGGCAGAACACGCAGCTTACCATCTAGTGTCGGACTTTGACCACCACCATGATACACGACACCATTGATGGTACAGCCACGGAAAATCATAAGGTTCTGGGTGAGCGTACCAGTTTTGTCGCTAACAATGTACTGGATCTGGCCAAGCTCATCGGAAAGGTTCCACGATTTCGCCATGGTGCGCCGGCTCATTTTTTCGTAGTACATGTCATGATCCTCGAAAATGAAAAGCGCCTGAACGGTCCGCACAACTTCAAAAGAGATGTAAAGGGCAATCGGCACAATGTTCTGAAAGGTAATCAGCGAGTTGGCAAATGAAACAAGACCGTTCAAACTGGGATTATCGTCGTTGAATGTTGCCAAATACTCCCAAGGGGCCTGCCGATCGAAATAGTACTGTTCAATACGCGAGTCGGCAATAGCACACACCACAGCCATAACGCCAATGATAGCAAGGTTCACGTACACCATTTTGTTCATTTGGAACTCCATAAGACTGCGCTTACTTGGTGTATCACCTGAGTTAAGCACAATCTTGGTATCCGCACCGGTCATCGCCACAACGCCAATGACCCATTCAGTATTCCGAACAGCGGATCCTCGGAGAAGGGTCTGGTTCAACGTGACAGGACAAGCCAGTGGCTTGCCCTCCTCATCGGTTTCATCGTAAAGATTCACGCATCCATTGAACCTGTACATGTCGGTGCTTTGGGGCTCGACTTCCACATCAAATTGGCGGTCCATGCAGTCTTCAGGTGAGCGCAAATCAGACAGTTGCTGAACGGCGAAGCGACTCTTCAAGTTGATTTCACCATCTAAATTCTTGGTCTCGACGAAGCAGCTACCATCATCTTCACTGGTGGCACAAATGATAAGATCGGCCGGCACGGGGTCGTTGTTGCGAAGACACACGATATCGCCCACTGCTACATCGTCCCAATGCTTAGACTCCCAGTGGGGTGCATTCTTGTTCATTCTGTGCTCAGATGAAGAGCTGAATCGATGGTTTTCATGCGACAGTCGACTCCGCGGACGCAAGCTGTCGAAGCTCATAGACGACATACGACCATTGTTTTGTTGCGATGGCGATCCAGGCCGGCCACTGGGCACAGATTCACCGCTTTCCAATTCCTGAACAGACACGGCATTCTTGCGCTTGCTAAACTTCTCAATGAGCCATGGTGGCATTACATATCGCACCATCATCTGCCATATGAGACGTAGGCTCCGAGATTTGCCTTCTGTCTTGTTGTGATTCTTGTACGAGGCTCCCGTAAGAACACGTGTCCGCTGCCGATTCACAGCCCGGTCGGATTGGTGGCGCTTAACGTCTTCATAGCCGTCTTTAACCATGGTAATGAACAACACAATCAAGAGTGGAAGCATGGCCAAACCAGGGCTAATAGTAGTGAACTCCGGAAAAAATTGCAGAATCACAAGAACAAGGAAAAAGATGTTGGCCACACGACGGAACTGTTCCAAAAGATTCTTGAACACAAAGTTGTAGACTGTGTACTTGGCAGTGATAACCTGGTTCGTCGCGAAGAGCCATTGGCGGCGAATGCGACCTCGTGTATCATAAGCCTCTTTTGGAAGGTCCATATTAATCATGATCCGACGCGAAGCAGGTGGCGGGCGCTTGCGCTTGAACGCCGTTTCCGGGTTCAAGTCAATTTGTTTGAGCTTGTGCCACACATACGAGGCAGAAGAACGAAGCCTCTCGGCAGTTCCTCGCTTTTCCGCGGCTGTGTTTTCCACATCAGCCATAGCGAAGAAGCGCTAGTTGAGCTTCTTTTTAGGCCTTAATATGAGAGACCGCGTCTCAAAATTAAAAAGGTAAGAGACGTTTGAATTCGTGAACGCAAGTTTTGATAAAATTGCCTAGCTGACGTCGCTGCCCTCCAGTCGGCAAAGCGCAGAGATCTGTTGGCTCCAGGCTAACCTAAAATATTATTGGCTCGCGAGGCGCGCGGGGTGCCACCCGATACCTGCTGTCTCTTCGGATGACACCGACCCCTGTGGCTTCCTCATGATGCGTACGCCAGGACCGCCAGGTGGCGCCACTGTGCGCGCAGGCTCAGGTACTTCAGTGCAGCCTGTGGATCCGGCTGTGCAAATTGCCGTGTCGCATGCAGAATTCCTGCTCGTACAAGCGCGGCAGATTGTAAACCAATTGGCGGGAACCAAGACTCTGGATCCACTCTTGTGTCGGCAGATGCAGTCGTTGTTGGACCAGGCTCAGGTCAGACCACCACCCACGCCTAAGCGCGACACAACCCAAGGTCAGGTCGTGAAAAAGGACCCGAAGAAGGATGTAAAGGGCAAAAATAAATGGGCTCGTGAAGTTATGGCCGACACACCGCTCCTGCCCACTTTGGTCGATACGGCTTTGTCTGCTACTGCCGGGCCATTCTTATCATCCGCCCAGAGAGAAGCTATTGTCGATATAGTGGGCCTCTCACAAAATCGTATTGCAAATGCACTCACAGATCCAGAGCGACAAGCGGCTGCACAACGTTGGGCGCAAACCACTGCTAAATCAGCGCACCAAGGCCTCAAAGGTGGTTTGGCAGGCACAAGTGAGAATTGGGACAAGTGGTACATGAAACAATTGGTTGACACAGATACTCGCTCGGAAAAGCGGAAGGATGATGCCGACCTTCGTGATGAATTGAGGCACGAGCGCGAGCCATTTATAACTGGCAGAGGCGGTCTCCGTGCGGCTCGCGTCACCGGAGGCCCAGCGCAAGTGTCCGCTTTTCAAGACAATCCTGCCGTGGCGAGTGTGGCGTGCCTCCCATCTGATCAGATGGCTGACGCGAGCCAAGGAGCTGTGTCCCAAGCTGGCGCGGTGACTACGACTTTTTCACCTTGGCCAGGCTTGGTGCTAACCATGTCCACAGTAGCCTCGAGTGTGACGCTGGACCATGTACCGGATGAGGCGCTCGATGATACAAGTGCACGTATTGTGCCGCCTCCCCCCAGTCAAGTACCGCCTCCGCCACCGTCGTCTTCCTCGCTGGCACCGCCCCCGCCGCGTCGAATGGCGGCCCCTTCTTCACCAACCACCTCTATGTCGATACCACCTCCTGCGCGCTCGGCCATGGCACCGTCCATGGCCGCACATGCATCACAGCCCCTGCCACCCGTGCCGCCGTATGCCCCGCCGGGTCAGGACCCAAGAAGCAATGTCCCGCATTCGCTGCGCCCTGGATAAATAGAAGTGTAGATGAGCTATCAACAAAATGCTTCATGGTAGCGCCTTCTTATGTGTACAAGTCCATGAGTTCCGATACGCCTTCATTGTAGCCGCTGAACATGCTGTGCATCTTGTGCTTCATGGCCATCTTCATCACAGTCTCGCTGGCGTGGTGCATCGCGTCTTCTTTCTGGCCATTTGGAGCATTTTTTCCAGCGATCGACATGGCTTTGCCCATCAGCGCGCTAAGACCGCCCTCGTTCTTGTGCTCATTGTTGCCAAAGAACTGCTTGACGGCGTCCACGGCCGAGGCCTGACCGGCCTCTTGCGATGAGGCAGGTTGACCTCCCTGCACTTTTTTGAAAGCGCTCAGGAGCTGATTGTGGTCCACATCATTACTGATTTGGCCTTGTTGGTGCCGGCTATGCATAGCGTTGGCCACCTGAGAAAAGATGCCCATATTCATACCACCGTGGCCAGCCTGCTGATCGTGATTCTGCGCGTAGTTTGCAACTTGTTCGGGATGAAAACCAAAAGCATGGTGATCATTCTCGGCGCCTGCAGTCGCGCCGCTCTGGTTCTGCAGAAATTGCCGGCCCATGTTAACAAAGTTCTCCATGATCGTGAGGTGTGCACATTCGGCTCACCAGTTTCTGGGGTTCCCACTCGCTGGTGCCACTCGCACGTCTCACCACGTGCCGAGGTCGTAGCTGATTGGTCTATCTGAGACGAGCACAGGGATCAGTGCACGGCCAGCCAAACACCACGCTTAGTCTGCATGCTGTGACGACGCCGTATGTCCCATGACTGGCATAAGATCCACGCGAGAGCAGCTCTCGCTGATAGACGACGCGTACAGCGTCGCTGGTGAAGCTGTGTACACGTCAGACCCTGATGACCAACTGCCGTCCTTGGACGGCTATCAACTTCCGCCCTCCTTCAAAGCACGTAAGCGGCAAAGTACCTCCATAACGCGGCACTATCTGACGTCGTCATTATGGCATGCTTTTGAATGCACTGGCCCTTTTTTGTGGCCGCAGAAATTGTACATATGGATTTCTGCACACGCATTGTGTGAACCTCTCATATGTTCGTGCGCAGCGGCGTTGTCATCATTCATCTTGGTGCTTTGCATTGCCCTGGTCGTGTCGTGCGTGCGCCACATCCAAGACCCTGATAAGGCATTGATGCCGTGGCGCCAGATGTGTGCAAGCCAGCCAGCATTCTTGAACAGCGCAGTCGATCATCTAGATCCTGTCGATTTTCTCATTGGCGTGATGAGCGTGGACCATTTGGCTGAGCGCCGCAATGTCATTCGGAACACGTACGTGCGCCACACGCTACCTCTTCATGCACAGACAGGGCGCCCACTAAGCCAGGCTCAAGTCAAGTTTGTCCTGGGACGCCCTCGCAAGGAGTATGAACATGCTATTGCGATGGAAATGGAAATGTACAATGACCTCATCGTGCTGGATATAAAAGAGTCGCAGTGGAGCGACAAAACCCTCGGCTTTCTACGCTGGGCCGCCGAAAACGCCACCGTCCCCGTGCTCGTGCCATCTTCGTCGCCTTCGGCCGTACACATCGGCCACAAGACCTACGAAGTGCGTCAAAAATTCGTGAATTATGTTCTGAAAGCCGATGACGATGCGTTTATCGTTCTCGAGGAGCTGGAGCGCCGGCTCCGTGCTATTCCGCGCCAGCTCTCGCATTGGGGCTACAAAATTGCTGACTGGTTCATGGGCGGCGAGCTGTATGCGCTATCGCACGACCTCGTGCAGTTCATTGCCGCCTCTCCTGAGATCAGTAAGTGGCCCGCGCTCAAGGAGGATGAACAAGTGCCCAGGTGGCTTGCGCTGCATCCCCGCGCCAGCGATATCGTGTGGACGACAGAGCACTGCTGGATCTACGATCATCCACGCGCCAAGACGCCATACGCGCACGGTTTCCTGTTCCCGCAGCATGTCGAAACGATCAGGCGCGAGTATGCGCAGGGCTTATCGCCTGATGAGCTCTCTCGACGAGGCGGGCCGCGAAAGGCAGACGCCTACTCGACCACGACGCGGTGGGGACAGGCATACACGCCTCCATCTCCAGGGCTGACCCCCGAAGAGTCGGTCGAGGCCCTCGTCGAGGGTGGCGGGCGCTGGCGGGACCAGTGGCATCGACAGGCACATGAGCCTGATGCACCGCTCGATGTGCCGCGCCGCACGGTATGGCCTGGCAATGCTACGCATGACCTGCAGCCGACGTATGAGCCAGAAGCGGGACTGGCTGTGGTGGAGCGGGAGCCCAGCATCGGAGCGCAGCGCCATGAGGCAGGCACGTTTCCGGTATGGGGCCCGCCGCTGCGTGCGTATTCACATCAGCTGTATAACGAGCGGTATGTGAACGGCACGCTGGGCGGCACGGTCGCGGTGCATTTTCTCAAGCAAAATGCATGGTTTTACGAGACAGCTTTAGCCCTGATCGGGTCCCAGCGGACATGGGCGCTCGGCGGCGCAGCCACCGAGTGGCGCATGCATGAGAGTCCGGTACGGATTCGGTAGCTGCGTCTTTCTATAGACCTGTGGTCGAGGCAGACTGTATGCCCATACGCTCATTATACCGATCGATTTCCCACTGCGCCAGGCCATCCGGTCCATTCCAGTTGGCCGAGCTCGTGCGGTGCCGCATACGCCGCCGATCGCCTTTGCGAGCCGGCAGCATTGTGTCGAGTGGCACGGGTCCAACGTTCTGGCAGCCGAAGATCTCGTCAGGATCGATCGTCGACTGCTGCAGCAAAATTTCTTCCAGCTCACGTCCACGAGTCCATGACGGCTCCAATTTGCGTTTGCGTATGGCCGTCTCGTCGTCGGAGTCAGAATACTCGCTAGCCACATCGGGCAAGTCGACATCCGCCACGTCACCGCGATCTTCCTCGCCCGTCGGGACCTGCTGAAAGACATTGTGGGAGCTGTGTGCACTGGATCGAGGCGGCGGCGGACGCGATGCTGTGTTGCTCCATACACGTGTGCCGGGCGGGCGCACCGCGGTATTGGACGCACGCACCTGCTTGGTGATAGGCCGCACGGCCTGCGTCGTCAGCTTGCTCTTCAGCGCGTCTTCCGACTGAACGCGCTCCTCGTGGTTCGTCGACTCAGACAGTGGATGCTGTGACAGCTTTCGGCGCTTACCCTCGGCATCGTAGGTGTACATCGGCCGTGTGGCACTGGACACTCGCGTGCCAGGACGGACACTCGCGCTGGAGCCTGGGCGTGCCATGGCTGCCACCGACACGGGGCGCATGCCTGGCCGAGAAACGCTGCTGCTCTGCCACGGCTTGGTCTTGATCGGGGTAGCAGCCTTGGCTGGCCGTGGCGCTTCTGTTGTGAACGAGCCAGGCATCGCTTCTGATACCTCAGGCTCTTTGTTGGGTGCAGGGCGCGGCGTCGACTGCTGTAAGACACTCGCCGGGCGGCTGGTGCTCAGGCCAAGGAGGCCCTTGAGTCGTGAGCCAAAGCCATTTTGTTGGGTCGAGCGCATGTCCGCCACAGACGCCGGGCGCCTGATCGGTGCAGGACTGCTCGACGACAACGCCGGGACAGGTTTCCGGACCGGGCTGGGAATCTTGGACACGCCCTGACGTGAAGGTGATGGACGCACACGGGTGGGCGATGCCGATGGCGTCGTATCAGCGGCACGCGCTCGAAATGGCGATAGTAGCTCCTCACGCAGGCGTCCGGGAGAGCGGGTCGTAGGTGTGGGAATGTTTGACGTAGCCGAGGCAGCCGATCGCTGGAGGAAAGGCGGCGGGACGTGGACTTTGCCTACCCCCTCGCGACTGGGACTGCGTGTGGGCGATACAGGCCGAGACACGGGTCTGGGCGGCGTGGCCGACGCATTCGGTGGCTCGTCCAAAGGCTTGGCAGGGGATGTTTCGATGGGACGAGAGGACGAGGGCACGGGCTCTTCCGGCGCAGGCTCCAGTGCTTCAGAACGAGGTCCCATATCGGACGGCACCTCTGAGGCATGGGTATCAAGAGGTGCACGTGCTGCTGTGCTTCGATGATCCGCTACAGCGGTGCTCAGAGCGTTGGCGCTCGGGGTCGTACTAGCACGTCGCACATGTTCCAGGCGCGTGCGCAAAGCATCTAGGCCACCTGCTTGCGCAAGACTGGGACGCGTGGGCCGAGGCTCCATGTCTTCCTTAGGCGGCTCCGACACGGCATCGTGGAATGGACTAGGCTCGTCAAGTGCTGCATCAGGCGACATGCTTGTTTGCTTCTCTTCCATCGCGTGCCGCAGACTCTTGTTCAGGAAACTCGAGCGGAAACGCGATGGAGCCTTGACCTGGACAGGCTCCTTAGGCTCGGGCTTTTTCGTGCTTCGCAGCGTAGATCCCAGCGTGCGCTTTGGCCGAAGCCCTGTGCCTGGCGTCAAAGCCGGAAGTGGCGGTGAAGCACTGGAAGAAGCGACCTTGTCACTAGGCTCCGTGTCTTCGACCGCACCCGAGCTGGGCGGCTGAAGTGCATCATGCGCTTTGACATCACGATGATCGTGCCCTTCCTCTTCGTCATCGTCTGAGCACAGTGCATCTGCCACCTTTTTGGGACGGGGGGAGGGAGATACAGGGAAACGCACGTCGTCACGCTTTTTCCTTGGTGACTTGACCACTTCCGCAGCGATACGAGGCTTGTCTTCTTCTTGTGCTCGCATACGCGCACAAAATTCGTCTACATGCTGGCGCGTTTGTTCCCAGAACTCTTGCATCTTCTCTTGCATCTCGTCCTCCCACTCGGAAATGTCCACGTCATATTCCATCTGCTTAGCCAGCTGCAGGAGCTGCGACTGGGCCACAATGTACGCATTTCGCAGGATCTGTGCGTGCATGATTTGTGGCTCAGCCGCATCCTTGTGTTGCGTGCTCAGGGTGCGGGATGCGCCCTGTGCAGCCGCACCTCGTCGTGCTAGCATCACACTACAAGACCAACACGCTGCGTGCGCGCATGTTTGGACCGCCCCGCCGTGTCATGTCACGTGATAGGAAGCGAGGACCTGGCGGTGGGCGCTGGCGCCGCGGCCGCCCTCGCCTCTCGCCTAGCGTGACTGTGTATGGCGGGCGTGCCCATTCAGCAAATAGCCGTACCTTCGTTCGAGTACAAAGAGCATCCTACTCAACATGTCGTGTATGCCGTCCAGATAACCATGCCCGATCGTACATGGACCGTGTACCGGCGCTATACTGACTTTTGCAACCTACACGAGCAAATTACACCACCTATACCTCCCGCGCCGCTCCCGCCCAAGCATCGTCTGAAGCAGACCTGGCGTATGATCACAGGACTCGGAGGCTTGCTCGCCAACACGGAGATCCAAAAGCACGAGGACAAACTCGATTTGGAGATACGCCGTGCTGGCCTTGAAAAGTATTTGCGCGCGATTGTGGCATCACCTAGTCCGCACTGGCGTGAAACTGATGCCTTTATGACATTTGTCGATGTGCAAGAGCCGGCGTGGCCTGAGCCCTCGTGGAATCCACGCATGACACAACGACCTCCACAACCCAAGATACCGCTCCGACCATGGCGTGACGCGGCTGAGCCGGCGCGCGAGACGAACACGACGAGACCGATGACGGATGCCGAACTGCTTCGGTATCAGACAAATACTCTCATGAATGCCCAAGACGAGCAAGCGAATGCTCTTTCTGCTATCCTACGTCGACAGCACGATTTGGGCATCCACATCCACCATGAACTGGACGTCCATCACGAGCTACTGGAAGACCTGCACAACGACGTACAACATACGCAAGGGCGTATGAATGCGGCTGATGCTCGCATGAAACAAATGAAATAAACTGTCATGATGACCTTTGGCAAGTGCATTCATAGGGCGTCCCCGGCATTGTACATAGAGCCCGGGGATCGAAGTGATGCAATCATTATGCTATCCGACAGACGTGTCTACCTTTGTGGACCAATCAAGGTGTGTACGGGTGAGAATGTGGGGAAGGGACTCCCATTTTCCACGTGATCCCACGTGGCTCGACGCACGCTGCATGCATGACGCCGAGGGAACACACGCGCTCAACATCGGCGGACATTTTGCCAGTCGGCGCCTCTTTTTTCCAACGAGAAAATCGATGGTATCCGTGGGCTCGTTGGGCACAGTAGCTGCCGGCAGTGCCCCGACGTCTGCACGTGCAAGTTCATCTCAGTCCATGGCACACGCCCAGCCGATGGCAGCCTCACCGCCGCCGGCGTCAGTGCATCCCCTCAGCTCTGCCGCCAGCATGCCACCTCCGCCGTCTCAGGCGCTGTGGTCTACGCGCCTCGTGGACCTTCTAAATCTTGTGCGGCATGAGTTTGATGTCATCGGAAATGATGCCATGCATTTCAAGTCTCAGCGTGTGGAACTGGAACACCGCATCTCACAGCAAATCAACGAGGTGGCTCTCATGCAGGAACATGTGTACGAGCTGGAAAAGCGCCACTTTGAGATGGTCGAGCAGTACGAGGATGAGATTAAACGCTTGCATGCGCTCCTGGAAGATCGCGCTGTGTCATCGGTAGGCGCGCGCGAAGCACCGCCACATTCCACAACACGCGCAGGGGCACCCGTGGACTCACGATCTGCCTATGTGATGCCACCCGCCAGCCAAGCGTATGATCGTGAGGAACGTGAGCGCATGTTGCCTGCCATGTCTTCCGTCTCCGGTGATGCTGCTTGGCATCCGGCTAAGCGCACCAAGACTGCCCATGGTGCGCCGCTCGTACCTTCAGATGCACCTCGTCTGCGTCCCGATGACCGCGAGCCAAAGCATCTCGCACCGAGTCCTACGTCCTCGCGTGAGCGCAATGAAGAGGAGGAGGCGAGTCCCCCCGAGTCCATGCAAGAGCAGCTCCAGAGCACGCCACCTGAATCGACGTTGAGCGCCTCCCGCAAGGTGCCACGTGCTGAATCGGGCAGCGCACCCCAGGAAGGGGCGGCCTCGGCCCAGTCGGCCAAGGATGGTGGCGAAGCGGAGCCAAGCGCACCGCCTGCCAAGAAAGAAGATTGGAGTGTCATGCACAACCCGAGCACCAAGCCTATGTTGGACGTGGGCCTTGTGCACACTTTTACGCATAACAGTGTGGTCTGTTGTGTCCGGTTCTCGCCAGACGGCAAGTATCTGGCCACAGGTTGCAATCGCAGTGCGCAGATTTTTACCACGGACTCGGGCGAAAAAGTATGTGAGCTACAGGATCCAGCCGTGTCGGGCCCAGGTGACTTGTACATTCGCAGTGTGTGTTTCAGTCCGGACGGCAAGTTGCTTGCTACAGGTGCCGAGGATCGGCAAATCCGCATTTGGGACATTGCCGAGCAGAAGATCACGATGCTGTTGACCGGCCACAAGCAGGAGATCTACTCCCTTGAGTTTTCACAGGACGGACTGATTCTTGCGAGTGGTTCAGGCGATAAGACGGTGCGTATATGGGAAGTCGCCTCAGGCAAAGAGCTGCATGTGCTGCATACAAGTCCTGGCCAAAACTATGGTCCGGGCGTGACGACCGTGACGTTGAGTCCCGACGGCGGTCTGGTGGCGGCAGGTGCGCTGGACACGTTTGTGCGTCTCTGGGATACCAAAACAGGCAAGCTACGGTGTCGTCTCAAGGGTCACCGCGACAGCATTTACAGCGTATGCTTCATGCGCGATGGTCAGTCGCTTGTGAGCGGTAGTCTGGACAAGACTCTCAAGCTGTGGGACCTGGCGCCCATCCTCCAATCGGCCGACTCGCCCGACGACGAGGTCACCAACGCCTCGCTGTGCAAGGCGACGTTCACTGGGCATAAGGTACGTATGAATGGGTATGCTAACTCGTACAGGACTATGTACTTTCCGTCTCGTGTTCACCAGACAGTCGCTGGATCGCGTCTGGATCCAAGGACCGTTGCGTGCAGTTTTGGGATGCAGAGCGGTGCCAGACGCAGCTCGTGCTCCAGGGCCACAAGAATTCCGTGATTGCGATTCATCTCAGTCCTGCCAAACGCCTGCTGGCGACGGGAAGTGGCGACTTTAATGCCCGAATCTGGACGTATGAAGATAAGTAGAGGCGCATAGTACAGGCACCGTGTCTAGCGAGGACTGTGGGAGCGCTGTCGGTAGTGCGTGGGCGGCGGCGGGCTGTATTCCGGTGATGCATCAGCAGCGCGCTCGCGATGAAAGTGGGCGCGTGTAGCCCATCCTTGATCGCGCCGATCGCGACGCCAGCTCTCGCCTCGAGGCGCATCGCGCTCGATCGGTGAACGTCCGCGGTCCCATCGGCGTGATGACTTGGGTCGATCGTCGGCACTGTGGTCCCGGCCGTGCCGCCGTTGCATCTCTGACATGGCCCGTGTGTTTTCCTCGCGCGTAGCTTGCATTTCGCGCTTCTTTTGCTCGACAAACGTACGCGGGACGCCGCCCACAGACGCTTGGGCACTGAGCAGGAGGCGCCACAGTTCGTTCATGAATGGTGCTGCGCGCTTTTCCAAGAAGCCTGTGAGTGTGATTTGCATCCTGCGTGGATCTGGGTGGCTGTCAGACTCTAGCAGGCTCATAATGAGCTCAGCCAGGATATCGTCCTCAAAGCCCATCATTTGCTCGACTCGCGTCGCGATCCATGGCCGCATCACAGACACGTTCACTTTGGACATGTCGACCCGCTCGCTGAAGACAGCGGGAAACTTGGTCGTCTTGATCAATGACGCATCTTTGTCAGAGAAGCGCGAGTCTTGCTCCAGCGACACGCCGCGCGCCGGCATACGGTGGCAACCCAGCACGACGGCGGCTCGGCGGTCGACCCAGCGGCTGGGACCACGCATCGATCACGTGAGAGTGGGTGACAAAAGTGTCGGCACGAGCGGCGTCGTTTTCGACCGCCTTGCTCGGCGCTGCTGTTGTACCGGCGTAGTTGGGGCAGAGCTTGTGTAGCGCGTGTGCTATGTTGAATTCGATCAAGCTGATTACGGGAAACAGCCACCCTGAGTTGGGTGAGCTTGTGTCGCGCCGGCTGGGCGTACCGCTGACAGAGTGTGTATGCCGCAAGTTTGCCGACCAGTCGATTGATGTGCGCATTGGCTCGTCCGTGCGTGATCAGGACGTGTACGTCATCCAGTCGGGTCATTCGCCCTACATTGATCCGAACGACTCGCTTGTGGAATTGCTCATCATCCTGTCAGCCTGCAAGACGGCATCGGCTCGTCGGATCACGGCTGTGATCCCATCGTTCCCATACTCACGTCAAACGAAGAAGGACAAAGGCCGTGTCCCTATCACGGCCAAGATGATCGCGAACATGATCACTGTGGCTGGCGCTGAGCATGTGATTACCGTGGATCTGCACGCCAGTCAGATCCAGGGCTTCTTCGACATTCCCGTGGACAACTTGACGTGCGAGCCCAGCATCGCTCGCTGGATCCGACACAAGGTGGAAGACTGGCGCGATGCTATTATTGTGTCGCCAGATGCGGGTGGTGCTAAGCGTGCGACGTCGCTCGCCGACTCGCTCAGCATCGACTTTGCCCTGATCAACTGCAGTCGTCACCAAAGGAATCGCCGAGCCCACTCTTCGACGAGTGACTCGGCGGATTTGTGCTTTGCGGCGCAGCACCATACATCATCGAGTGAAGTTGCCAATGGTGTGCACTCGCTGAGCGAGAGCGGCGAGTGGTTCATCACCGACGAGGGCGGTGGCCGTTTGCGCAGCGGGGGCGCCCGCAAAGCGTCCGCGGGTGACGACTCGGCGACAGACGATGTGGACTCCAAGATGGAGCTGCTTGTCGGTAATGTAACTGGCAAGACGGCCATCCTCGTGGACGACATGATTGATACGGGCCGTACGCTGGCTCTGGCGTCCAAGACGCTGGAGGCGGCGGGCGCCAAGCGTATCTTTGCCATTTCGACGCATGGCCTGCTCTCTGGCCGTGCCGTCGACTTGATTGCACGGACTCAGATCGAGAAGCTCGTGGTCACGAATACGATTAGCAACACGGAAAAGGCGGCGCAGAGCAATGGCAAGATCGAAGTCATCGACATGTCGGCCGTCATGGGCGAGACGATTCGTCGTGCACACCACGGCGAGAGCATTTCGACCATGTTCCGTCAAGATGCTGAAATTATGTTTTAATGAATATAGTGGGTATCCTTTTTCATAAGCTATCGAAAAACGCATGATCAAAAGCCTCTTGTGACAGCGTGCCCTTTTTGAGCTTTTTCGCTGCACGCTCTTCAGCGTCAAAGTCGTCGTCGTCGTCGTCCTCTCCCTCCTCGTCAGGCTCGGGCTGCGATGCCGCCTGATTCGCCAGCCACTGCCGCTTTCGCTGCTTCTTTTCGCGCCGCACCTGGCGTGTTGCCTTGCGGCGCTTTTGCTCGCTCCACGCTTCGGATTGGGCGCGCGGCGTAGCCCGTGGCGGGGCAGCAGGCTCTGCCGCCCGTCGAGCCAAGGACGCCTGCCGCTGCTTTTCGCGCTGCTTGTCAGCATACGCAAACGTCGGCAGATCCGGTACGTCGTCAGTAAAGAGCGTGCCTTGTCTCTGCCACGTCCGCAGCTCAGGCATGCGTGGTAGATGCAAAAGCACAAATTGGCACGCCATACCGTCGAGGGGCAAATCGGTCAGCCGGAAAATAAAGGCGACTTCGTGCTTAGAATACGCCTTGGCCCAGCTCACAAAAGCTCGGAGCCCGAGCTCATACAATGCTCGGTCCTCGCGCACAGTAGCCCGAAGTGCCGCAAACAGCTCGTGCGCGCGCGCATCGTGCTCAGGCTCGGTGCCCGCGTGGCCATCCGACTCGATGTATGGGTACGAGCCCAGCAGCACTTGCTTGATCTGCAAAAACTCGACGTATCCTTCCTCGCGTCCCGCATGCAGCATCACAATCGCGCGTCCTGAGCGGCCCGCGCGCGCAGTTCGCCCACAGCGGTGGTGGAACACCTTGGGGTCACTAGGCGGATCGTACTGCACCACGACGTCCACGTCCGGGAGATCCAAGCCGCGAGCAGCCACATCCGTGCACAGCAGTACATTCATGCGAGCGTCCGCTACGCCAGCCTCGTCACTCTCTCCTTGCTGGCGGTTGGCATGCGCAAATGCCGCGAACGTAGCCGTGCGCCGCTTCGGCGTTTGCTTGCCGTGCAGCGAAAAAAAGCGTAGGCCATGTAATGCCTCAGGCTTTTGGCGAGCATAGCGCGCTAGTAGCGAAAACAAATAGTTGACCTGTGCACAGGTGGCAAAGTACACGATCGATTTGCTCGTTCCTTGCTGGCCATGTGCCTCGCGCTGCAAAATGCGTAGGAGTTGTGCGAGTTTGTGCTCGGGTCGAGATATATGATAAAAGTTGGCGAGCGTAGCCGGCATGCGAATATCCTGGGACTTGCCGCGCTGCTTGTACTCGACCTTAACGACGACACGCACCGGATTCCGCAAGCCTACGCGAACCAGCTCAGAGAGCGCTTCTGTCATGGTCGCGCTAAACAGGCCGGTGCGGCGTTGCTTCGGAAGATGGCTGATGAGCGCACGGATGACAGACGTGAATCCCAAGTCCAGCAAACGGTCCGCCTCGTCCATGACAAGCACCTCGAGCTCCGATGTCTTGACACCCGGGCGCTTGAGTAGTTCTTCCATCCGTCCCGGGGTACCGATGAGAAGATCTGGGCCGTGCTCACGGAATGCATGAAAGTCGTCAGCCGGCGAAATGCCTGTGCCACCGACACACAGCTGCATGCCGTGCAGGGGAGACGAGGCTGGCTTGGCATCCAAGAACTGCTGCACCACACCCGCTGTCTGCTGCGCCAATTCGCGCGTGGGGCACACAATGACAGCGCCCAGCTCGTGCTTCTTCAACTTTTCTTCACGTCGCTGCAAGATTTCTAGGATGGGGATCACAAAAGCCAGTGTCTTCCCCGAGCCTGTCACAGCTTCCGCCACCACGTCCTTGTGAGAGAGAAACAGAGGGATGGCCGAGGCCTGCACGGGTGTCATCTGCTCAAACTTCATGGAGGCAAGCACGCCAAGAACCCATGGCGACAAGGCAGGGCGAATCTGGGACCAGGCTCCCGCCGCCATGGGCGCAGGAGACGCTTCGGTCGACATGCCCTCAAGGTGCAGAAAGAGGGGAAAAAAAGCTGCAGGTGGAGAAGGCTCATTGGCCGTGCGGCGTCGAGACCCAAGACGGCAGCGATTCTGCACGCGGCCATCGCCTTTTTTTTCTTGAGCCTGTATTGCCAGTGCTCCGCCGAACATAGGGTGCCAGGATGACACCGTCATTTATGTCAAAGCGGAGCGACTCTACAAAGAGGTCTCACCATGCTTCCAAGTTCAAGATGAACCGGCATGCCTTGGCGAATGAGGCATTCGGGTACAAGGAAATGATCGCACCGTATTTGCCCTCCAAATCCACTCTCGAGTCAAGCCTGCATCTAGCTCGGTCACACAGCCTGAACAAGCACAGTGGTGATGAGAGTATGTCGTCGTCTGCGAGCGCCCCATTACCGCGGCCTGTGTCAGTGGCTGGATTCGAGAATGTGAGTCCACGCAACTCACGCGTTGCGGAGACCCCGAGCGTTTCCGTGGGTACCGTGACACCAGGCTTGCACCGGCACCCCACTTTCAACATTGATTCAAAGAATGACGCTCAACAGGCTGCGGCGCAAGTCCCCAAATACGACGGAACAGAGCCTGTCTTTATTTCGCCCAGGCAGGGACCCACGAGTGAACCACACGGTGCCAGGCCACCATCGCCCTCGACCGACATGATGCACCGCAAGAGTAACCCAGCTACGGGTGCCTACCGTGACCTGTCTAAAGGGAGCGTCGTCGAGACGGACCAGGAAGGCAATATGGCTGAACCGACTATCCACCCGGGCATAGCCTCACCTCAGCTCTCGCATTCAAGTGGGTTTCATCAACCGCTCCCGAATCTTGAAATGCCCGGTCTCAATGCCGCTGCGGGATTCCTTCCGCACGAGGGACGATCTCAAAAATTGCCGCAATTCACGTCCCCTGTGTTGACGTTTGATCCTGACGCATCTGCCCAGTGGAACCATGACATGAGCGGCCAAGTCACGGGCTTTGCTGTCGCGAGCTCGAAGCGCAATGCTGACTTTCACGCATTGTTTCCTACTTTGCCCGAGGATGACTACTTGATCGAGACATACACGTGTGCCGTGAACCGCGACTTGCTCATCCAGGGACGCATGTATGTGTCCGAGGCGCACTTGGCTTTCCATTCGAATATTTTTGGGTGGGTCACCTCGATCGTTGTGCCCTTTGCTGAGATTGTCTCCATCGAAAAGCGAAACACGGCCTATCTGATTCCTAATGCTATTAGTGTGCGTACATTACACGCCCGCTATCTATTTAGCTCCTTGGTCTCGCGTGACCTCACCTACAGTATGCTGGTCTGCATTTGGCGCATGTCTACCCCAAGCGAGGCTGCGCAGCAGGTCGCCAAGGCCCTGTCAGACGAATCAGATGAAGAGGCCGCGAGCGAGAACGAGGAGCATGACAGCGAGCAAGCCAAGAATGCAGCTAGCGGCGATGCTGCCGGGAGCGACGACGATACCGACGCCTCCGTCTCCACGTCGGACAAACTCCCCAATGTGGGCTCCAAAATTATGACTAAACGGGAAAAACTCCGGCGACACTTGTCCAAGGCGCGCAAGAAAATCCGGAATTCGAACACCATCGGTGCGGGCGTGTCGGGTGGTGCGGACGACTCGGACTCCGAAGAATCGGACAGCAGCATGAGTGATTCTGCGCCTAATGAAAATGAAGAACATGCTGAGACAACGTGTGACTGCGAAAAGAAGCATGCACACCTCGATCATGTCGTGTTGGATGATGTGTTCAATGCCACGCCACAACAGGTATTCGACCTCATGTTTGTGGATGATTTTATGAAAAGATTTTTGGAAGATAACCAGATGCTGCAAGACGTGCAAATAGGAGAATGGCGCAGTGGCGAAGATGCATCACCTGAGGCCACCGCGACTCGCAGCGTCACCTACGTCAAGCCTCTCAATGGACCGATCGGGCCCAAGCAGACCAAGTGCCTGATCACGGATGAACAGCTCCACATTGACTTTGACGACTTTTGCACGGCTGTGACGACGACGCGGACACCTGAGGTGCCGAGCGGGAACAACTTTGCCGTGCGCACGCGGCTCTGTTTTACGTGGGCCGAACACGGGCGCACTCGGCTCTACGTAACGTGCACAGTCGACTGGACGGGTCGGAGCATGATCAAGAGTGTCATTGATAAGGCGTCGGTGGACGGGCAAAAGGACTATTTCCATGCATTTGCGGATTCCGTGCGGCAGTACATTATCGACCACCCTAAGGTATACGGTAAGCGCAGAGCATCAGCGTCCAAAGCGCACAAGGTGGAAAAGATTGTGAACGAAAATACCAACCCGCGCGACCGAGCGGACTCGATTGGTTCGCAGCTCCAAAATGCTATGCCGAGCACATCCGTGGTGGTCCTCACCACGTTGATCATTGTGCTGCTTATCTCTCACGTGTGGGTATATCTCCGGGGTGCTCCTGGCGCGATGCGCGACCCCCACAACCCGCATCGGCTTATTTCGACAGCTAGGCCGAAGCAGTTGACTATGCGTCAGGCCAAAGTCATACTGCAAGACGAGGTGCAGCAGCTTCTTGACACGTTGGCGAATTCACGGCGTGTGACGGAGGAAATCGAGCTTGAGTTGAGGGAGCTTCAGGAATACATTCACGAGCAGACGAAGCTCGAAGAAACATCGAAAAGGAAAAACGGGGGCAATCATGTATAGTTTAGTTACGGTGGTATAATGGGAAATGTTGGGATAGTACAGCTTGGGCTTTGGCTCTGCGGGCCGCTGCCGATGCCTGCCGCTGCTGGTAAGCTGTGGGAGGCGGAGCTGCTGTACATTTGTGGGCGATAGCAGAGCGATGATGCATGCAGAAAAGGCCGTGGCACCGTTCACAACGTGGTGCACGGTGTGTGAGAGCTGCTCCCTCGACCTGCAAGGACCAGCGTGGGCAGCCGGGCATTTCGCATCGCTTGCGCATGGTATCAGACGGAGTGGAAATGCGTGTTGGCTGTGCGCATGCATGCTGCTCTGGCTGTGCATGCCTTTCACAGAATTGTGCTCTGCATTCCGGGCATGCGATGGGCAGGAAGGAGAGCGTGCCGCATGTGGGCAGAGCACAGTGCTCGCCGTCCAGGAGGGACATGAGACAGAGAGTGGAGATGAGCGAAAACGGTCCATTTCACCACGATGCGCTGGATGGCGGTGGGGGTGATGGCCCTGCTGTGCAGCGGGGCCGCGTATGCCCAATTCTTCCAGCACCTATTCCATCAGGATGGGTTTGGCAGTTTCTTTGAACAGGACGAAGAACCTGAGGCGCACAATGTGGGAGATGCGACATGGTTTCAGGATCGTGTGCAACATGCTGAGTGCAGCGCCTATTTGTGCAGCGATACACTCGCGTGCGTAGAGGCGCCCAATGCATGCCCGTGTCCGTATAGGGAGCAGCAACGGTGTGCTGTGGGAGACACGTACGTGTGCATTCAGGGCCAGGACTGTGGCCGCATTTCATCGATGTATCAATTACAGTAACATGTATGTCTACAAGATGGCGTCCATCTGTACAAAGACGGAGAGAACCGCTGCGATGACTTCGTACGCCGAGGGGGTTCCACCGGCTTCGTACTCTTGGCACATGATACGGACAAGATCGTTGATGCTGACGCCGACCTTGTTTCGTTGCTTTTTGCTCGACGACACAAGCTGAGGAGGGCGCATGGACGCAGCGGCCATGGCCTCCATAGATCCTTGTGGTGGTATACCACCGCTATAGGCCGATGGCGCCATGGGCCATTGCGCAAACTCATCCATGAGGTGCTCAACATGCTCCGTAGCCGATTCCTGGAGGCCCAACGAAAGGTGCTGGAGGACATTTTCGAGCACGTTGCCGCAGTGGGCGGCTGTGACAACGCACAAGGCGCGGGTGGCCGGCATGCATATGGATCGGCCGCTTTTGTCATCTTTGTATAGTGAGTCGGGGTGAATGGATTGTGCCGTCGTGAAGGCCAGCACTCTGCGCCGAATGGCGTCCTTGACGGACATGTCAGCGATCGGATGCGTCGGCATATCGAACAGCAAAAAGTTGCGCTTCTCTGTGCGCAGTACGCCCTTTTCTACGAGGCACTTGCACAAGCGCTCACGGACCTGCTTGAGTTGGAGATGGAGGCGCATCATATTCCACGTTTCACCACTGAGCAGGTCCATCCATTCCGCTACGCTCGTGGGCGGTGAGTTTTGAATGTGTCGGATCGTCTCGTCGAGAAGAGGATCGGCTGTGAGCTTGGGATTCGCAAGCTCGATATGGCGCTCAGACACGTCCTTGCGTTTTTGCTCGGCGCCACTTGCGATGCGTATGCGGCCGCGGAGAGCGAGCTCCATAAGTATGCAACCACGCAGAGAAAACGACAGCTTATCGTTCCAAAACGAGAGGTATCCTTGTGTGTCCTTGAGTCCGAGCAGGAGCACCTCTTCCATGAGCGTGAACCGGGGGTACCTCTGCTCTTCATGCTCGTCCGTCAAGTCGCGCGGATCATATGCGAGGCGGTGCCCTGTCCGGAGATCAATGTTCGACACGGACCCTGATCCGGACGTCTTTTGCACGGTGGATACGGTGCTTCCCGACCTCTTTGGCGCGTCCGCATCATCGTCGGCATCTTGCGTGCCGCGTCGCCGCTGCAGCAGCCCCGATGACGACATGGTAGAGGCGGTCCAAAGAATCACGTGGAGAAACCCTACACACCTCGAAGCCGTGTTGCGAAGGTGGAGGCCTTCGCCTCATGGCACGTACCGCTCGAGTGAGGGAGCAGGCCACGGCGCTCGTGCGGGCGGGCGAGGTGCGGACGCCTCTCGATGCGCTGGCTATGCTGGTGCATGCGATGGCTGTAGAATATGGCGTAGCGCCGCCTACGATGCCGGTCCGTTGGCGTTCAAGTCCGGATATGCATGAGCTGACGTACGATGCCATTCATTTCGTGGTCGTGCGTCTGGCGGCGCACACAGTGGTCCTGGCGTCGCGCACACATGCTGCTGACGCTCAATCTCCTTGTGCGGTGTCTGAGTGCCCAACCAGTGACTTTGTGGACAACGATTCTCAGTATATACCAGACCGTGTGGATGCTCTCGTCCGCATGTGGGAACGCGACCTGTGGGACAAGGTGCTGCGCGTGAGTGAGGTGCGTGAAGTGACCGACGTCAAGGGCGTCCATGCGCCCCTGTGTACAAGGGGCGACGCGCCGCAGCTCCGTGCTGTACCAGCGCTGGGTGACGTGGACCGCGATCCGCTCGCGGCGAGCCCGGCGGTCCCGTTCGGAGGGCCGTTTCAGCCGCCGCGCCTCTTTCCTGCACGCGGCGACGGCATGTGGATGGGGCCACAGCACCCGCTCTTTGATCGGCCGCGCGCACGCTATGATCCCGTCACGCCGCTGGGCGCCGGTGAGCCGGACTTTGACGAATTTGCGCCGCCGCACATCTTGTAACTATATGGTATCGATGCGCTCGACGATGCCTTGGCCGAGCCGCTTAATTTCAGCGAGGGTGGCTGGCTTGTTCAGCACCACGGCGTCCTTCGCATGCGGCCGCGCCGAGTGTGAGAGCCACACTTTGAAGGCGTGTGGCTTGGTATACGCCGCATTCCACAGACCGCCGATCGCTGTGCCGCCAAACTCGTCGTAGAAGAGCGTAAAGGTATCGCCATAGAGCGTCTTGAGCATGCGCACAAAGGCTCCCACGGGATCGAAGCCGGGGCGCAGCTCGCTGCCGTACACGGACGGACGCAGCACTTCGTCGTTCGCGTACTTCTTGCGCTTCGGCTCGAGCCAGTGTCGTGCCTCGGGCGCCAGAGCCTCGGCGTACCGAACGTGCACACTGGGCCGAATGTGCACGACGAAGTCGTAGGCATCATACGCAGGCGCAAACAGCGCGGGCATCGCATGCAGCGCATCGTGCTCGAGGGCCAGCGCCGCGCGACGCGCCAGTTGCCGCACGCCATCGGCTACCATGGCCGAGGGCGCCGCATGCATCCACGCCTTGGCGTCGGTATCGTGTTCCGTCGCCACGACCCACGTATAGTGCCGGTACGCCGGGTCGCGCGCACGCATCGCACGGAAATGCTGCTCGGCATCCGCTCGCTGTGCGGCCGGGAAGGTCGGCGCGCGCTCGCTCGGCAGCGCACTCACGCCGCCGTCCGACAGAGCTGCCTTGCGCTGGTGCGCGAGCCGCGTCGCGTTTTCCAGCGGGAGCAGGAGCGGCACCTCGCGCCAGTCCCAGTGCGCGAGCAGCGTGAGCACACGCACAAAACCATGCAGGCCCGTCGCAGGCACCGCATGCGCATTCGTCAAAAAGACCGCGGCACACAAGAGATCCAGCGTTTCTGGTCCCACGTGACCCAAGAGGAGCTGGGCGCCAAACCAGCGGCGGACGAGGCGCACGGTCGGTGCGAGCGCCGCATGCCGGTCCTGGAGGGCCGAGAGTGCCGCGTGGTGCGCGGGCGCATGCACGAATCGTGTGTCGTAGCGGGTGAGAGCCGCTTGCGCGCGTGGACGCACATGCGCGTCGCTGAGCAGGCGGTGCAGCAGCACCTGTTCACGGTCGTGGTGGATGCGGAGGCTGAACGCAAAGCCGGCGGGCAGCACGAGCTGCAGCGCCACATGATCGTGGATGGCCTCACGGTCCTTGGCCATGTCGTCATCGTACGCGACACGGGCATAGGCGCCGGGTATACGGCGTGAAAGCACGTCGGCCATGCGCTCATAGAGCGCCGCCTTCATGGCCTGAATGGCCGCGAGGTCGTCGGGCCATTGACCCGAGCTCTCGAGCGTGATCAGGACGTCGTGCACGGGCAGGTACGATGCGACGTCCGGCACATCATGGCCGAGCTCGGCGAGGCGGATAGGGCCCGGCGCAAACACACTCATGTGCCGCAGCGCCGCACTCGTGGGCGAGACACCGATCACCGAGAGCGGCAGCTCATCCATCGCGCGCAGCTCGCGCGCCAAGGTATCATAGGCGGACTGCACGAGCTGGAAGCCATGCACGCCCGGGTCCTGTGCGTAGGCGCGCGAAGCGAGCGCCCCCGGTATGTCCGTGTACCCCGTCGTCAGCGCATCGCCCGCAAAGCGGATCCGCTTCGCACACACATGGTGCGTGAGCGCATGACGCAGGATGCGCCGGGGCAGTGCATAGCGCTGCGCCAACGAAGCCACAGGCCACACGACACTCTCTAGCACACGCCCGTCACGGAATCGACGCAGCTCCGCCACGTCGCCCCAAAACGCGCGGAACGTCGGCGCGTCGTCCGACTCCGGCGGGGGGCCGTGTTCGACCTGGTGCCATGCATGCTCGGCGCGCAGACCCACGCCCAATTCGACCACCGGCGGCTGATCCAAGGGCTCGTCGATCGGGTGGATCACGCTCGTGGGCGTGCATATCGCGACGCACCACGCTCGTTGGCCCAGGGCCTGAGCGGATACCTGCAATGTCCGATGCACGGCCCACAGGGCGGCGTGGCCCGCATCCATGCACGGAACGGCCGGTGTCGTCGTCTTGACGAGACGCAGCGTCGCCACCTCATCAAAGCGCTGCAGCGGGACATCGTGCGGCACAAGAAACAGGTCCGCAAAATGATCGTCGCCGTCACTCAGCATATGCATGGACTGCATGGCCTCGTGCTGCAGCATATCCACGGACGACGCAGGCCAGTGTGCCAGCAAATTCACACAGCCACTCGGCTCGACAAGGACGCGCTCACATACAGCAAACGCGGCAGGCGCAAGATCAGACGCGGCCAGGCCAAAGCGCGGCTGCGCCTTCATCCACACCGGTGTAGAGAACGAGTGCCGCGCCAGAAACTCGAGCACACCGCGAAACAGCTGCACACTCGACATGCCAGCTGACAACTTGGACGTGCGGGTCCGAGACCCCTTCGGATCACCGTGCAGCAAGTGAGCAAGGAGCATGCTCAGCACAAAGCGTGCATCGTCCGTGCCTGCGAGCGTGCGGCGTGCAACATGCTTCGCATCTCCATGCAAGAGAAGCGCACCAAATCCCCGCTGTGCCGCCCAAATCTTGAGCAGCTGACAGGCCTCACGGAACCCAGCACACATCTCCGACGTGGCGTTCAGGTACACGAGATGCGCGAGGCGGAGCGAGTCAGCTGCGATACATGTATTGTACATCGGTGTCGGGGGCAGCGCATGCGTATCTTGCTCTGTCGCACCGACAGCCGCGCCACGCAGATTGTTGCGATCCGGCGCCAGGCGCGCCACGGGAAAGAGGCCCGGCTCGTGCGCAAGATGAATACGTACGACGGCGCGTAGCTTGGAAAGGGCCTTGGGGCGCAGCACCACGCACGCACGGCGCCGATCGCCACCCACGAAGGCGTAGGAAACGTCGTGCTTTTCCTGCCGAAGGTGCGCGGCCAGCACAGCGAGATAAAAGGCACGCTTCGTAAAGTAGCGCGCATTCAGCGTGTCCTTTTCCTGAAACAGCGTCGAGGGCATCACAGCCTCGACATCCACATCCATATCGCCCGGACGCCGCACAGCCGTCTGGAGGGGCCAACTGCCCACGAGATGGAGAGTACGGGGCGCCTCGAACCCAATGGCATAGGCAGGATCGCCGCGCGGCACGGGCTCGGCGAATGGCACATGCACACGACATCCTACGCGTCGCTCCAGCGCTCGTATGGCCGCACTAAGAGGCTGTGGCTCTATAGCCTCGATCGCAACGAGGCACTGCTGCACATGCCGCAAAAAGTCATCCATCGCAGGCTTATGTGTCGCAGACGGTGGCATGTGCTTGCGCATTTCATCCAGCTGCAGCTTAAACACATTGTTCATGTACAAGTCGCTCGTTTCTTTGAGTCCGTGAATCTCTTCGTTCGACGGAATCGCATAGTGGGAAGACGTCGACGGCACGCGCTCGGTGACGTCATCTGGCTCGGCGTCGACAACGTCGTCCTCCGCGTCCTCGACATCCTCAAAACCACCCTCGAGATCCTCATCCGAGTACATCTCCATGTCCTCAACGGGCTCAGCGCCCCGTTCCGTGCGCTGGAACTTGTGTGCGCCAGGCATCGTTGAGATGGGAAGAAAATTTTGTCGCTGCTTTGCCCTTGTCGTATAGGATGACATAAGCAAGCGTACTCGTCGAGCCTGTCTCCCAGCCACGGTGGACGGGGGCCATGACGGACGACGCAGGTGCGAATGCCAACAAGATCCTGCTCCATGCGGCCAGAACGGACCATCTCGAGATGCTCAATTCTGTGCTGAATGCACAGCCTCCTATGCCATACGACATCAACTGTGTGGATGGATTGGGGAATACCGTATTGCACTATGCATGCGAAAACATGTCTACCCACGTCTTGGATGCCATCCTCGAGCAGGAAATCGACGTGGACGCTCAGAACCGCATTGAGGGCGATGCGCCCCTGCATGTGGCATGCAAGGTGGAAAATGAAGCAGCTCGCAACTGGCTTGTACAGCAGCTGCTTGACGCCGGCGCCACGACCACGACGCTGAACCGGGCAGGATTGCGTCCAGTCGATCTGATTGTGGGTGCGCGTGCCGAGACACCGCTTGGCAAGGAGCTCATTCAAATGCTCACCATGACCCAAGCCGAGAATGCCCTCGGTGCAGATGATATTGCCTATGGTATGTATTACAATGACTCACACTCAGACGATGGCGACATCGAAGGCGAGGTATCCGAGTAATCTTACGCCTGCTTCCGGAATCGGTAGGACCCTGGCTCCGCCTCCATACTTTCATAGCCTTCCATGTCATTCGGCCGCTTGTACAGAATATCGAGCATGCGCTCCATGGTCCCCATATCCATCTCACCCTGCTCATCGAATTGCACAGGAAGGTACTGCTCGTCTGACGTCGGTGGCGGTGTCGGGACCCTATGCCAGTAACGGTACACTTGCTGCGCGATCAGTACCACCGTGGTGGCCATCAGGATCCACAGTAGCATTCTCAACCGATTGTGCTCATCCACCTTCACTTCAGCCTCCTTTTCCTTCTTCTTGCGAGGCGCAATACGCGTGTGGCGTGCCATGGCAAGGCGTCGTGACGAGGGAAGCTCCACCGTGGCACAGGCGGCGTCGTGGCTTTTTTCTTGTGGAGGCAGGCAGGGGCTCGTTGCCTTGGAACCCCCTTGAGCGTTTTGGGTGCGTGTCACGCTTCGTGTATACTTGGTCCCTTGCTCCCTGAGCGCCTTCAACAGCACCTCATGAGTCGCAACGCATCATCGAAAGCAGAGGTCATTCAAGAATGGGCCGACTTTGATGCCAATGGCGCCACATTTGAGCGTGGACGCATGGAAGCCAATATCCAATCCCTCTGTTTCCACGAGCCTGCGGGCGTATCAGATGAAATGAAAGACAGGCACAAAGGTGTCAAGGTCAAAGGCAGCGACGTCACAAGCTTGGTATGTGCCCTAAGTTCCGTGTGCTTACCACCAGACATCCGAGCTGCTCGTAGAGCCTGAAGTCGCAGAGGCTGCGTTAGTGAAAGCAGGCGGCGACCTGGATGAGGCGTTCCATTTGCTTCTCCAGCACGCGTCTGTTCCCTAGTCGCATATAGGTGGCACGTCGGCCCACCCCTTCCACCCCCTGTCGCGCCGACCTGGGCGCGGAGCGCCGACGGTGTCGTTCAGCCTCTCCATATCACGTGATTCTCCGCACCTGAGTCATTGCTCCGTCATGTTTCACGGGCGGAGAAGGCCTCTTCCCCTATCGACCATTGTCACTGCCGTCAGCATGCGGATGTATGCGAGCCGCATGAGCGCTATGCGCTCTGCGATCCAGCACAGTCGAAGTGCACCTCGCTGTGCTGTGCCTGTGCGGGCACGAAAGCTGTATACCTCCTCTCCTGTGGCCCAAAAGGCTCGGCCAGAGCCGGCGCCCTCGTTTCAATCCGTGCGCAAGTCGCCCTCACAGCTGCTGAGCTATCGGCCTGAGGAGCTCGACCACTCTTTTATCGGGATGTCTGGTGGTCAAATTTTTCACGAAATGATGCTTCGTCACAAGGTGCACACCGTGTTTGGCTACCCCGGCGGTGCTATCCTGCCCGTATTCGATGCCATTTACCAGTCGAAAAACTTTGATTTCGTGCTGCCTCGCCGCGAGGATGGTGCAGGTCACATGGCTGAAGGCTTTGCTCGCGTCAGAGGTGTGCCAGGCGTAGTACTGGTCACGTCCGGACCAGGTGCTACGAATGTCATCACGCCCATGCAGGATGCCATGAGCGATGGCGTGCCTCTCGTTGTGTTTTGCGGGCAAGTAGCTACGTCGGCGATCGGCTCTGATGCGTTTCAAGAGGCTGATGTCGTCGGTATTAGCCGCAGCTGCACAAAATGGAACGTCATGGTGAAAGACGTGGCCGAGCTGCCTCGTCGCATCAACGAGGCTTTCAAAATTGCCATGAGTGGACGCCGAGGTCCTGTGCTAGTGGATCTTCCGAAGGACGTGACCGCGTCTGTTCTGAAGCACCCCATCCCATACTCGTGGACGAGCCCTGAGCTGTCTGAGATGCCCAGCCGTGAGACGGCTATGCAGCGCAAGTCTCGTCTCGGCGGCATGCTGACGCCTGCTGATATCCAGTCAGAGATTGAACATGCGGCGCGCCTGATCTCGATCGCTCGCCGTCCCATCATCTACGCAGGTCACGGTGTCTTGTCGCACGAGGATGGTCCGACGCTGCTGCGCGAGCTGGCCATCTCGCACAACATTCCTGTGACCACCACGCTGCATGCGCTTGGCGCGTTTGATGAGGAGCATCCCCTGAGTCTGCACATGCTGGGTATGCACGGCTCGGCTTATGCGAACTTGGCGATGCAGAGTGCCGACCTTATTATTGCGCTCGGAGCCCGTTTCGACGATCGTGTGACGGGCCGTGTAGACAAGTTTGCGCCCATGGCTGATGCTGCTGCTGCTGAGGGTCGGGGTGGCATTATCCACTTTGATATCATGCCCAAGAACATCAACAAGGTCGTGCAGGCCACATGCGCCGTTGAGGGCGATGTGACGGAGAATCTGCGCCGCACGATGCCGTACATCGCGTCGCCGCCCGACCGCAGCGAGTGGCTGGAGCAGATTCAGGTGTGGAAGAAGCGCTACCCCTTCACCTACGAGCCCTCGAAGCCGGAGAACCGGGAGCTGATGAAGCCGCAGGAGGTAATCGAGGCCCTCGACGTTGCCGTGCAATCGCACAAGGACCGGGTAATCGTGACGGCGGGCGTGGGCCAGCACCAAATGTGGGCTGCGCAGCACTTCCGCTGGACACACCCACGATCGTGGATATCGTCGGGTGGCTTGGGCACGATGGGCTTTGGTCTGCCGTCCGCTATCGGTGCCAAGGTAGCCAGGCCAGACGGCTTGGTGGTTGATGTGGACGGCGATGCGAGTTTCAGTATGACCGCCATGGAGCTGGCCACGGCCTCCCAGTACGGCATTGGTGTCAAGGTGCTGCTTCTCAACAACGAGTTCCAGGGCATGGTGCTCCAGTGGCAAGACCTGTTCTACGATCGCCGCTACTCGCACACAGAGATGCACAACCCCGACTTTGTGAAGCTAGCCGAGTCGATGGGTGTCAAGGCCCTGCGCTGCGACTCGCTTGACGAGCTGCCGGCCAAGATGAAGGAATTCATCGAATACGACAACAACAGGCCCATCTTGCTCGAGGCACGCGTGGTCAAGACGGAGCACGTCTATCCCATGGTGCCAGCCGGCAAGTCGCTGGAGGAGCAAGTGCTGCACCCGTCGTTTGCTCCGCCTCCGCCGCGAGACCCCATGTAGTGTAAATGTACGACCTCGACCGCCTGTGCATAATTCCCCACACGACCGAGACGTCTTCCTCGCCGGTCTCCACCATGACCATGTCGGCGGACGTGGCCGCTACGCAGTGGCTGTTTTCGCGAGATGACCTGCAGTATACGCCTAGTGTCACGGGTACGTACGAACTGCCTGCGCCTGCGGATACCGAGTCGTCGTCGGCGATGGTCAAGCATACAGCCCAAACCATGACCTCTGAACAGGAGCGTATCCTACGAGGCAAGGGCGTGCACCTCATATACAAGATGGGGGAGTTCTTGCAAGTGGGACAGCATGTCATGGTGGCTGCTGCGACCTTTTTTCACCGCTTCTTCATGCGGCGGCCGCTGCAGGTCAATCGCGCTGGTAGCGGTTGGTCGCATTACGAGGTGGCAGCCGCCTGTGTCTTTCTCGCGTGCAAGGCCGAAGAGAGCCTGCGGAAGCTATCGTCCGTTGTCGATGCTGTCATGGCATCGCTCGACAAGTCGCCGGAAGGCCAGATGCGGTGGGCGGACCGGTCTTTCCGCGCGAATCATGGGTCGCACGAGTTTGCCAAGTGGCGCGACTGCATCATACTGCATGAAGAGGCCCTCCTCACGACACTCTGCTTCGACCTGGTCGTGCCGCAGCCGCACGAGCTGCTTGTGCGTGCTGCACGGACTCTCGAGGTCGAGACGCCTCTCGCGCGTCTCGCCTGGACCATCCTGAATGACGCGTTCCGTGACCCGACGTGCTTGTTCTTTGACGCTCCGGTCTTGGCATCGGGCGCTTTTCTCAAGGCATGTACTGAACGCAACGTGGACCCAGCCATGTACTATGCAGCGCGGCCCTCGGATGCGCCACGCCGCCCAGACGACGAGGGCGACGACTATTTTGACTGGCTCGATGTATTTGACGTGGATCTAGACGAGGCACGCGACGCCATGCAAGCGATCGAAAAGGACGTGTACGACTTCCATCTGCCCCTGCAGCGCGTGTCTAGCAGCCGCTCAGCTCCTCAGCCACCACCCACGACGGCATCATCATAGCTTGGGTATATGTATTCTATGCAGCAGCGCGCTCGAGCAACTCGGCCAAAGAGACGGGCTCGTATTCGAGTCGCTGGCCCTCGGCTGAGCGCTGCTTCTGTGGCGCGACAAAAATGACATCGTCATCCAGGTAAAACGTCGTGCCAACCTTGCCATCCATGTGGTGCGAGATGCGCAGGAGTGCCATGCCCGTCGCAGGCTCGAGTGTATTGAGCGAGCGGACGAACAAGTCAGCTTCGACGGCGCGCTCCTCAATGACGTGGCGGAACGACACCTCTTCCAAGGTGGGTGGGGCATGCCGTGGCTTGGTCGGCGCCGGCGCACTTTCTGTGCGCGAATGCAATGCTGCGACTACCGGCGCTGGCATGTGTACACGATCTGCACCACGATCCAGGGCGGCATTGATGTGCCGCAGACCTTGCATGAACATGTGCGACAGACCTGGCAACCTTGCCACAGGAGGCGGGAACCAGCTACGCCAGAACTCGTACCATGCGGCAATCTCGCGCAGATCTGCATCAGGCTGCGTGATCCATGCGTGCAAGACCTGGAGCCATGGCGTACCGAGCTCAACGTGCAGCAAGCGACTCAGAACACTGTCACGCAGCACACCGGCCCATGCCAGGACCTGCTCCAGCACTTGCATGTCTTGTTGGCTCGGATCGACGCGGAACTGTGTCCGCAACGCTCTCGAGATCGACGGCACAATCCGCTCGAGCAGCAAGGCGTCCCATTCTTTCGTGGAGTAGATACCGCGCCATGCCTCAAGGTGGGCTGGGATGCCTTGCGACACGTGCCAAGCACTCAATACGCTCCGCCACTTTCGACGCGTCTCGCTCACAACGGATGCCATTCGCGCCTCACTGAGCGTGAGCCATGGCAGCACAAATACGTGCATAGGCACATCGGCGCGCGGCGTCCATGTCTGAACAGCGCGTTCGAGTTTGGGAAGAAGAAGCTGATCAAACACATTGTCCAGCATGAACGGCGGCAAGAGATCGCGCCAGGCCTCGATAAACGCCACGGCTGGCGCTGCATCATACACGTCCCACGCATTGACGAGGGCCTGACGAGCCGCCGGCATCCAGATGTTCCACATGACACTTTCGTACGGGGTCATGGGCCGCTCTGCCTCCGTGCTTGTGGTGAGAAGAATGGGTATCCACAGAGACAGCTCGCGAGTCCCAGCATGGGGCTCTCGTAATGGGTCCCATTGCGAGGTCATGTGCTTAAGCGCTGGGACCAGCGCACCGGCCATGGCCTCGTCCAGTCCATATCGCTGAATCGTGTCTCGAGGCAATGCAGCCACCTGCTCCATAGCCGGAACGAGCTCTGATAAAGACAAGCACGCATGAGATGCATGCTGTAAAGCGGCGACGGTCTCGAGGACCGACGCCAAGCTTGATCGTTCCTGCTCGTAATGCGAGGTTTGTGCATGCGCCGTTGCCAGCGAGCGTTCCAAGATATGCATTCGCTCACCAAGGCCTGCTGCATGGCGTGCGAGTTTGCCAAGCTTCTCCTTGGTCCCGTCACACAAGAGCGACATGTTGTGCCGCAGCTCTGGAAGTGATTCATGCGCACTTGTCGGCACGGGATGCCGGGCAAGAGCCTCTGATAGCGAGGCGGCCTGGATTTCCGCCCCTGTCGCATCGAGAATGGGGACAGGCTGGTCAGCCGCTTGCGCGAGAATCTCGTCATAGGTGCGGTACACCACCCGGGGTTTCTTTTCGCGGCGTTTCCATACCTTGGGCGGCGCCTCTTGGACCTGCTCCGGCTCAGCTGCCTGCGCTTTGAGTGTCTCTTTTCCGCCGAAGGCAACGCCGGCGCGACTAGGGCGCATCTTGACTTGGATAGGATCAACGATACCTGACCCATCCTTGCCGAGACCACCGCCCGTCCATCCCATTTGCCGCATCAAGGCAGCGGGATCGAATCCACCTGAGCCGGATGTGCGTGACAGTGCAGGACCAGCCGTCTTGGGCACGGGCGTCGCTCCCAGTCCGGCACGAGGCGGAGATTCGATGTCCATGCTCTCTGGTTGAGCACCCAGCCCAGCACCGAACGATCGGCGCTCAATCGTCTGTTCTTCCTCTGTCTGCTCATGAGCCGTCGTCGAAGGAACAAAGGACGGCGCTTGGCGCACGCTGGTATGTTCATCGGATGCTGCCGAGTCATCCGAGTCTGTGCCCTCGTCCATGTACATCGACTTGCGCCGTGCCATGACGCGTCGTCGAGGGAGGGAGGATAGCTGACTAATGCGAGTCAGGGGTTGGAGGTCTATATCTGTACAAAAGGCCGGTCACGACTCGCGATCAGAGAGAGGTGCTGCCTCTTTTGTCGTGCTCGTCTCGACGGGATCAGCAGGAGGCTGGGAAGGCGGACTTTCTTCCTCGTGCTGATTCAGATCTCCGGGCGTGGGGGGATCGTCGGCCGTCGAGGGCTCTTCCGACTCCCTGCGTGCCGGAGGCTCTGGGGGCACGTTTGGCTCCTCCTTCGTCTCGTGGGGCTCGTCGTCCTTGGCAGGATCCATTGTCATCGCCTCTTGCGGTGCGCTGGACTCCTTTTGACGAGCCTCGTCTTCCTCGTGCTTTCGAATCACGGCATTGAGTTTCGCAGCACTTGCATGGCGAGGCTTGTAAGGCACGGCAGCCTCAGGCTTGGATTCATGCGGCGCGTCGGGAGCCTGTGGTAGAGGGCGTGAAGCGCGCTCAGCACTTGACTCGTCATGTGAGGTCATGTGTTTCTGCGATACACGACGAGCCATGGGCGTCCCAAATGCCATGGATCCGCTCGGCTTACGCTCGTGCTTATACGTCAGCTGCGAACGTGTCGCATCTCCCTGGAGCTTGAAGCGGTGCACCTCTGGCTGACGCATATTCAGCGAGTGAGATCGTGTAAGACGCGGAGGAAGATCATGGGCGCGGAGCAGCCACTCCGTACGCAAATCGTCCTGTGTACGGAGTGGAGCTGGAGGCCTGTTGTCTGTATCGCCTGTCGATTCCTGCGCATGGTGCACCGCCGTCTCCGTAGGCAGAGGTGCCAAGATGGGCTGGAACTCTTGTGTAGGCCGAATTTGGAACGACCTTTTGGCCGAGACACGCGCGAGCGGCTGCAGACGCAGATCGCGCGAAGAAGGCGTCGACTTGAATCCAGCATAGGTGCCTGACTCAAGCTGGGTGCCCCAGTTCTGGCTGGGACTATGCTCTAAGCGACGTCCCTTGGTATTCAGTGTGCTCTTCGAGCGACTGCCGAGCAGCTTCGCACCACGTTCCTGCGTGAGCGAGTCATTCGATGTGCGCTTGCCGACAGACGTCTCTTCGTTGAGTTTCTTGTACTGCGCCGGTCCATTCGCACTCAGCGTCGTAAGCTCAGCACGCTCGAGATCACGCCGGTGAGGCGGGAAGAAGGGTGTGTGGCGGTTGATACTCGCTGCCGCGCGTTCGCTCCCATTCATGGTATTGTGTGCCTTGTTGTCCAGGGCATCGTACACACTCGTGACAGAGGGATCAGCTGGGTCAGGCGGTGGATACAGCACATTGCCTTCTTCATACTGCTCGCGAAGCCAAGCGGGAAGCACGCCACGCTCGCGGCCAAAATACGACGGCTTGGGTGCGATAGTCTGACCAGACATACCAGCACGCAGTGGCGGCGCGCCAGGCTTGAAATCCTGCGACGCAATCAGGGACGAGAGCTTGGTCGCTGACGTAGAACGCCGCTTGGTGTCAGGCGAGAGAGCATGAGGCGAGATTTCCTCTCCATTGAGCAAATGCGGCTTGTCACGCTGGAATTGGCCACTGGAGCTGGACAAGACAGTGAAGGTCTTGGGTCGAGACGTGCGCGAAGCCTTTTTGAATTGGCTGCGGGCGTTCAAGCTAGCCTGGATGAGAGGACTTACTTGCTGAGCCAGGGGCATCGGTGCGGATGGGCGGAGCAGCGGATGTGATTCGGTCATCAAGGGAGGGCGCTCAGGCCGCTGTGCGTCCGCGTCGTCCAGCGGCGGCGCCTTGTTCGTGGCCGGTCGCGCCACGACGGGCATCGGGCGCACGAGGTGCGATTCAGGTGGGCTATACACCACTTTTCCGTGGTCCAAATCGGACCCGCTGTGATGCCGCACCAGCTCATGATCATCGGGGAGTTGGCGTGGTGGGGCTTTGGGCACTTCGAGAGAGACGGGCATGGCCGTCACCATGGGCGTCATGTCGGCATCGGCCATCGGCGCGGCCGTCAAGGTGCTTGATGGCCGTCCACGGCGCCGTCGGCGACTTTCGGCAGGCTCCGTCTGCACGAATAGCAGATCGCGCGTGATAGCGTGGCCTCGTTGGGCCCAGGCTGCCAGGCGTAGCATAGCATAAAAGTGCCCGTACTTGATACCGAGCGGGAGTCGCTCGAAGAGCGACAAGATTTGTACTTCATGATCCACGGAGATGCCTAATTCACAGCGCAAAAACTTGACAGCCGCATGCTCGTCCAAAAAGCCCTGGCGACGGGAATGTGCCGGCTTGATACGCGAAGCCCAGCGCGTGTACACATCGAATTCGCGTGGGGATAGCGCTGATACGTCGAGATACGAAGGCCGCGTGCCGTCTTTGGCGAACGACGCATCCGCATCGTCGGCCGCGCCACTGTGGGTGTGTGGACTGTGCATTTGTGGGGATGTGATGCTCGTTTGGTGGGATCGTTGTGTGCGAAAAGAGGCGAAAGACTGACTGGGCGTATCGGACATGAAAGAAAGACCTTCGCGGGCAGGCGCGGGCGAAGCCGTCAGAACAGGAGGGGGGCCGGTGTCGTGGGCTGCCGACGGAAGAGATAGGACGGATGATCGGCGCATCCAGTTCAGCGAGACGATGTGCTCACGCTTTCGTTACGTCTTGGTCCACGTAGGTACGGGACGAGTCGTGATGCAGGGGCCGTGCCACTACCCAGCCACAGCGTCGTCGCTTGCTTCGCGCCCCGTTCGCTCTCTTCTGCGCCGTCGTCCAGCGTCGGTGCGGCCGCTGTTCGTACATGTCACGTGATATACTTGCCAAAAACGGCAGGCCTCGACGTCCTCGTGGCGCGCGCGAGAGGCGAGTCGGCAGAGCGGCGTGCCACGCGAGTGAGGCGCGCGTCATCGGGGCGTCGAGGGCGCCGAGCTATCAACACGGAGAGCCGTGCCACTGCTGCTATGAGCCAGGCAGAATGAGGCAGCTGTGCGGGATGCCTGGCCGTACAAGTGCGACATATCCCATAGAAAGGAGCGGTAACTGGGTGTGCCGCGCCAGCCTTCGATCCGCAGGGCGTGGCATCGGAGCATGTAGGTATCGCGTGCATCATGCGATAGGTGGATTGTGGGCTGGAACAGCGACGAGCCATAGAATGTCTGCTCGTGCCGCGTGGCCAGAGCGACAAAGTCGCGCACGTGCCTTTGGCACCAGTAGCGCAAGAAGGACTCGCTCGCATGCTGCTGGAGGGCCCTCGTCAGGCGCTGCATGAACAGGACGTCCGGTGCATGAGGGCGTTCGTCGCCGAGCATGCATTCGGGCATGGACCGAAGAGTGTGTCGTAGCGAGGGTCGTGCTGGATGGCGCGTATCGAGGAAAGGAGGCAGGGGACGCGGAGGCGATAGGCGGGGCGAGACGGTGATACTTTGTGCTTCACAGTGGCACAAGACGTCCCAGAGGCCCAGCTCCGCGAGTCGGGGGTGCTTTGTACCGACGATAAAGCCGCGCTGATGGGAGAGGGCATCGATGTTGACGAGCGTGGCATAGGGCATGGCTGAGGCCACGAAGCCGCGCAGAACGGCGCCGCATCCACTGACGAACGCACAGGCGGCGAGCACATGATCGACCACGACCTTGGCTGGCGCATGGTATGCCACGAACAGGACGCGCTTGTGTGTGACGAGGGCGTTGAAGAGCAGTGTCATGGGGTGCGTGTGTATGCCATTGGAGTGCAGGTGAGGATGCTGCGTGCGCGACAGCAGTTTGGCGTGGCCAAAGGTGGCGAACAGGTTCGACAGCGAGTACTCGCCGATCTCTTCGGGGAACACGTGCAGTGGGATGTGAATGGGCAAGCAAGTCGAGCCGAACTGCAAGCACGTAGCATACCCGAGAAACTGTGGACGCGCGTGCTGAGGCGGAGATATGGCGTAGCGTGTGCGGGAGCGGCGCGTGAGTCCCAATGACGAGTGGCGCCGTGTCTGCCGCGGGGCGGAAGCGGCGTGGTCCGCTGACAGCGACGTGTGCGCGTCCATGAGCGCGGGGGGCGGGTGATACAGGGCGTGCAGGGCCGAGTCGCCGCGCATGCGCATCTTTTCCGAGTAGCTCAGGCACGGAAGCGACTGCCAGTGCAGCGTGTTGACGGCATCGTACAGCTGCTCGACGACCGACGCATCACGCGTCGCCATGTAGGCGTCCATTGCGAGCACGAGCACGGGCTGGAAGATCGAGAGGTGCGGGTGCATGGTAGCGAGGGCGATGGCCACGAGGCAAGCGCCGCGTGGCTCCTCTTCGCGCCTCATGGTGCGGGCCAAGCTGAGGATGTAGATGCAGTCGCCTGCCTCGTGGCCGTGGGCGTGAGGTAGTTTGGACTGGACGTGAGCCGGGCGACGTGGGATGTGTGGCAGCGCCAAGTGCGCGACGGGCCGAATGAGCACGGTCCAGTCTTCGTCCTGATCGTGCAGGCCGTCTGGGATCATCTGCTCGGCGAGTGCCTGCTCGGCGAGGCCTGTATGCGTCGGCACACTGCGCTCGAGCACGGCGCCATTGTCAGAGTGAAACGTGGCCAGCACACAAAACTGGCATTCGTCGTGCGCCGAGGGCCTCTTCATGGAGGGGACAGGCGGCGTGCGCAGGGCATGGCGCCGCTGCGCTGGCGCCCGCAGCCACGCAGGTGGGCATGGGCCCAACGAGGAGGGTGGGACATGCGAAGGCACGTGATATGAGAGCAGGACACCAACACGTTTGTCTCTGGACGCGATGCCGGAAGGGCACCGCCGTGTGGCGTCGCGGCGTGCCGAGGTGCGTGCGCTGGACGATGTGCTTGCGTGCATCAAGGCGGGACGCCGGATCCAGCGGACGGATATTGCGTCGCTCATTGTGCACATGAATGCGTCGTCCATTGCGCGTGCGATGTCGCTGTACACGAGTCGCTCGACGGCGCCGACGGACGCCGGCGTCGGGTGGCGTACGCACAGTGGGCCGCCCGATGCGCAGCGTACTCGCACGGCCAAGCTGGTTGTGAATGCGGTGCTGAGTGCGCTGCAAAGCAGGCGCGCATCACCTCAGGATATCGTGCCGTGGGTGGACGCGTTTCGTCTGGCGATGGGCACGCTCGTGGCGTGCGGCACTGCTGCGACGGAGCTTGCGCCTGTGGCGCTCTCGGTGATTCGGCGCCTGGCGGATGCGCACATGCCCGATCATGCGCTGACGGAGCTCGTGGCGTTGCGCGCGTGTGTGCAGGCGACGTGGTCCTACGATGCGAGTGTGCATGAGCCTGGCGCCGCCGCTCGTCGTCTGCGGGCGTCGCTGACATATACATGCACGGAGGTGTCTGCCGCTGACGTATCCATCGTCCTGGATGCGTATGCGTGCGCCTTGTACGTGGCGCCCAGCGTGCTCGACACGCCGACGCCGCTGTGGGAGGCATGGACGTCTGTGCAGGCGTGGTCGCAGCACGCGCGGGCTGTGCGGCTGGATGCCGCCTGCGATCGTGTGGCTTTTATGGCCGAACGTGCGGTGGCGCAGCTCGCGCCGCCTACGAGTGTGGACGCGCTGTCGTTGCGCATGTCGTCGCTGCAACTGCTCATGCCCGTGGCCGACGTGGACGCGGAGGCGCTGTGGGATCGCGCTGCGGCGCTGGTCACGCAGCATGGGATCGATGCGTCGCATGACGCGCTCGCGCAGATGCACGAGGCTGCGAAGCAGTACCAGCGCGCGCATGGCCCGGCGTTTGAGCGCGTCATGGCGTGGTGCGCTCGCGCTGCGCACGCCGCCGAGGCGGTGAGCGCGCCATCGAACTCGCCTGCGCCCTCGTGGTCCGCGTGCTTGGAAGCGCTGGCCACGCGCACGCCCGGCCCGATACCCACCACGAGCGCGCCGCGCGATATGGTGCCGCTCGTGACGCCGCACATCCGCGCCATGCTGCGTGCGTCGTCTGTGCCGGCGACGCTCTATGCGCTGCGTGTGCTGCGGCGCGTCGACTGCGAAGCGACGTGCCGCGAGGGCGTGCGCGCCGCGTGTGCGCTCGCCCAGCGCGTGTTCCGCGAGCGCGACGTCTCGTCGCTGGACGCGTGCATCGAGGCGTTCGCGTGCGTCCAGCACGCGCCGCCCTCGGCGCAGCGCACGTTGTCTGCGCACCTGTTCCACTATGGCAGTCGGCTGTACGCGGACAAGGCGTATGCGCAAGCCGCGCGCTTCGTCGAGATGGCGTGTGCGTGCCTCGCGCACGCGCACGACGAGGCGTCCCGCCTGACGCTCGTGCGGCAGTACCATGTGCTGGCGGGCGCCTACCAGCACATGTCGCAGTTCCGAGGCGCGTACGATGCGTATGTGGCCGGCCTGCGCCATGCGAAGCCTACGGACGACGCCCTCGAGCTCGTGCGCCGCGTCGTGCGTGGCGCGCACCACGTCTCGGTGTTTGCGCTGCTCGATCCACACAGGCTGCTCGCCGAGCTCGAGGCGTGGCCTGCCGCGCCGCGCGTAGCGCTGCATGCGTATCTGCTAGACGAGCTCTTGCCGATGCTGCAGCGCGACGGCGCTCAGCGTGCGTACGAGGCGGTGTGTGCGGCGTCGCTGCCGCTGCTATCGCATGCGGAGCCGTCCGTGCAGCTGCACATTCTGCTGCGCCACGCGGAGCTGCTCCTCCTGCAGCGCGCCGACGTGGACTGGGCGCCGATCGAGCAGCGTCTGCGAGGCGCGCCTGCGGACCTCGTGAGCACGTACCACATGCTCGCGGCCTTGCATGCCATCCACGCGCACGCGTACGACGAGGCTGTGTCGCATGTGCGCCGGGCGCAGCCGGCGCCTGACGCGCCGCGTCCGCGCGCGAGGCGCGCGGGCGCTACGATACCCGCCCCCACGCCCGCGACGCCGCCGCCGCCGGCAGGAGGGGAGCTGCGCGAGCCGAGTCCGTCGCGCGCGGCGTCGTCGCTCATGATCCTCGTCGCCGATGCGTTCTTGCACGCCGGTCAGCTGCTGCCGTGTCTCGCGACACTGCGCCACGCTCGTGAGCCCGTGCGCCTCGCGGAAGTGCTTGTGTCGCTCGATGCCGCCGACGCTGCGATGGACGCGCTGCACGGCCACGAAACGTCGTCCGCGCGTGCTCGTCTCGTGCACGCGCACATCGAGGCTGTGCGTGGACACGCGGCGCGCGCGGCCAGCTTGTACGAGGCGGCGATCGACGCCGCGGACGCGCCGCTGCCGGACGCCCCGGCATGGGAGCGCGTCGGCGACAAGGCCGCGCTGTGGGACACGCAGGCGTATGCCGCCGACGTGTATGCCGCCGTCAGCATGGCGCACGGCGACATGCCAGAGGCGCTGCAGGGCGCCTTGCACGCTCTGCGCACGCGCCTCCGACTCGCGATGCTGCTGGCGCAGACGGCCGCGCCGCCGCCGCAAGACGATGACGACGACGTGTTTTCGGCGCCGTCGACGTCGACGTCGACGCCCTCGGCGCGCCCGCCGGCCGGCCGCCTGATGGCGCGGCGCATGGCCGGCCTGCTGTGGCGCACAGCGTACGCGCTGTGTGCGTCGTACGAGCGCCTATCGCGGCTGTATGCACGGCGCGGAGCCGTGCGCGATGCAGAGGCCTTCGCGAAGGAGTGCGTCGACATGGCGCGCGGCACGTCGCCGGGCCTGCTCGCCGGCGCACAGGCGTGGCACGCCGAATGGGCCGCGTCGTGCGGCGACACGGCGCAGGCCGCGCAGCTCGCAGCCGACGTGGCGGATCATCCGCACGCCGCGTTCGTGCTCGACACCCTCGCGGGCGACGGCGCCTTTGCTCGCACGGCCGCATGCCTCGACCGTCTGCAGCGCGAGGCGGGCGTGCGCCTCCTGCGTGCGCTGCACGAGCGCCTCGTTTGTGCGCGTGCCATGCTGGCACACGATCCCGCGATGGTCGCGGGCCTCGACGCCTCGCCCGCGCTCGCCGTCTATGCGCAGCTGCGCCTCGCCGAGGCGCGCGCGGCGCTGCAGAGCGATCCCGTGTACGGCATGCTCCCGGACATGGCGCGCTGCCTGCCGCAGCCCGCGATGACGAAGCGCGCGACGCATCGACACGTGCATGCGCTGCTCACCGACGCGCACACGGCCGGCGCGCGCGTCATGGCCGACGCGTCCGCCGACGTCGCGACGATGCGCACGGCGCTTGCGTGCGTGCGCGATGCCGTCGTGCTCGCCGCGTCGATCGGCCGGCCTTTGCGCGACGACTCGGCCGCGTACGCCTGTGCGCTGACGCACGCGGCCGTGTCCGTCTCGGTGCGCCGCGCGTGTGCGGATGCAGCGACGCGCCGCGCGGCCCGACCGGCGGCGCGCTGGCTGCGCCGTGCCGATGCGCCGCCGCCGTGCAGCGAGGTCGTCGCGCCTCCCGCACCGCCCCTGGATGCGCATACGGCCGCGCTCGTCGTGTCGCTCTCGAGCGATGAGCGCGAGCTGATCGTAGCGCGTTACGGCGATGCGTACGAGCCGAGCGTACACTTACTGCCGCTGCATCGCCAGAGCCGGCGCGATGCCGACGACGACGACGAGGCGGTGTTGTCCGTCGAGGCCGTCATGACCGAGCTGCGCCGCCTCGTGCACGACTCGAACGTCGGCGTCCAAGGCGCGAAAGACGTGACGGCGCTCGACGCACGCAAGGCGTGGTGGTCGCACCGCCGCGCCCTGGACGCCGAGCTGTGTGCGCTGCTGACGCAGGTGCAGGACGCATGGTTCAGCGGCTTGCAGGGCCTCCTGGCGCCGCTGCCGCGGCAGCACACGCTCCCAGGTCTGCACCGCCGCCTCGAAGCGATTGTGCGCCGCGCATGCCCCGCGCGCACACGCACGCCGATCGCGCTGCCGGACATGGCCGTGGCTACGCTCGCCGCGATGCCGGCGACGTACCGCGACGACGACCTCGAGGACTGGCTGCACTATGCGCTCGACACACTCCAGCTCAGTGGCGTGCCTGTCGCGCAAGACGAAGTCGACCTCGACGAGCTGTGTGTCGATGTGCGCAGCGCGCTCGACGAGTACCATGCAAAGCAGGCCGCGCCGCACCCGCACCACACCTACCTCGTCCTCGACCGCCACCTCTGCGAGCTGCCATGGGAGTCGCTGCCGATCCTGCGCAGCCAGTCTGTGACGCGCCTCACGGCCCTCGATGCATGCCCCACGGCGCCGCTCGAGCTGCGCGCCTGTAACACGGCCTATCTCCTGAACCCCAGCGGCGACCTGACGCGCAGCGAAGATCGCTTCGCCCCCGCCCTCCGTGCGCATCCGTCGTGGCACGGCACGATCGGACACGCGCCGCTCCCGCACCAGGTCGCACAGGATCTCGCGTCGCACGATACGTTCCTGTACTTCGGGCATTCCGGCGCCGAAATGTACGTCCACCCCGCGCGGCTTCGTGAGCTCGAACGCTGTGCGGCCACGATGCTATGGGGCTGCTCGAGTGGCGCCTTGGAAGTGCATGGCGTCTACGATCCTATCGGCACGCCGTACCAGTACGCCGTCGCACAGTGTCCCGCGCTTCTCGCAGCGCTGTGGGACACAACCGATCGCGAGCTCGACGGCGTATGCGAGGCCGTCCTCGAGTACGTCGGTCTCTTTTCCACCAACGATCCGCACACGCGCATGTCACTGCCCGAGGCCCTCGTCGCCGCGCGCTCCCAGTGCAAGCTGCCGTACCTCACAGGCGCCGCCTGTGTCGTGTACGGCGCCCCCGTAGTCTGGTCCAGTTAGGACGCATGACGCTGCACCGACTGATGCAGCGAGGCCACACCCTGCTCAAGGCGCACCAGGTGGCGGTGTGCGAGCCGGCTCTGCTTCTGCAGCTGCGCGACCTCTTCGGCCAGCTTCTTGCCCTCCAGCTCCAAGTGCCGCCGCTCACTCAGCATGTCCTGCAAGCGCGTCCGCTCCGCCTCGTGCTGCTCGGACGCAGGCAGCGACGCCAGCTGCGCTTGGTCCTCGTGCGTAAGCACTCGATGATCCAGCCGCTCCAGCTCCATGTGCGCGGCAATCTGCGCCTCGAGCTCGCGATGCTCGTACGACAGCGACTCATACACCAGCACGGCCTCGTCCAGCGCGCGCTGCGATCGCTGCACATGCGATTGCCGATCTGCCAGCGCCTCGTGCGCTTCGCGATTCCAGCTCCGAAGCTCACCCACGAGTGGCGTCGCTTTGGCCAGCACACGCATGCGAACGTCCGCCGACGCATCCACGCAGCCCTGCACGGCCCGCGCTAGCGCCGTCACCGGGTCTGGGTCCATGTCGTCGTCGGATCGAACGAGGCGCTACGTCGCTACCAAAAACCTCCACACTCGCTCCACGAGCGCCGGCGCTTCGTCCTCGTCCAGCACCGGCGCCAGCACATCGACCACGTCCTGCGCACTAGCACGCTCACGAAGCTTGTCCAGCACAGCCTCGAGAAGATCAGGCACAGGCTCACCAAAGCTCTCTTCGATGCCGCGGTCGATGATCGGCGCCACGTGCGCAAGATCAATACGCGTCCACGCAGGCGTCGTGTGCCATAGCTCATCACGTGGGAGAGCATCCACCAGCTCCGCGCGCTTGGATGGGTCGGCGCGTATCTTTTCTTCCAGCTGCAGGCGGCGCTGCACGCCGGGCGACACGTCGCCATGCTGCACATGCAGCTTGATCGGCGCCCCACCGCCGGACGGACGCCAGGCCGACGATCCGCGGGCCATGGGCGCCAGCGAAGCGAGAAACGCGTCCGCTTGACGCATCGAGTCGGACTGTTCGGCCGCTTCGGCCTCGCGATCCGCCCTGTCTGCTTCGTCTTCACGCCGTCGCGCCTCAGCGCGAAGCTGCGTCCACCGTCGCCGGTCTGTCCAAAACAGCTCCTCGGCCAGCTCTTGGTCCTCGTCCAGCGAGATCCATGCCTCCATCGTGCGTCGCGATGGATCATGGTCAGCAGGTGCGCGCTCCGTCCACGCGGCTATACGCGCCCTCTCGCGCTCCACGTACGCTTGCTCTGCGTGCCGCGCATCCACTTCTCGTCGCGCTTCCTCCGCACGCTGACGCTCCCTTTCAGCTGCCTCATCGGCCTGCTCTGGATCGTCGGCCACGTCGGACGTGTCCATCGACGCACCAGGCGTATCCGGCGTGCTCTCCTTGCCTGCCAACGGACTAGAGCGTGCCTGCAAAACAGCCGCTCGCTGGCGCTCCAGCTCCAGCTCTCGTCGTCGGCTGGCCGCATCGCTGGCCACCGCGCCAAGCCGAAACTTTTCAATCTCCGATAGCACCTGCTTTCGACGGTAGGCGGGAATCTCACTCATAGACAAGTCTTTCAGATGCGACGGAATCTCGTAACGCTCAGGCTCATCACCAGCTTCCGCGTTCGGATTCGACATGGCTCGTATCACATAGTCGACACGCGCACGCGCAGCGGCGTCCTGCATTGCATCGGCTTCCGTTCGCACCATCGTCTTTTCAAACTCACCCAAAAATGCACTCGTTTTCTCGTCAGCTCGCACAATCAGCTTCTTCCGCGGCTCATGCCTATGTGTACCCATGCACGGCAGCTCGAGATCATGCAACACGGCCAAGACGCGCAGCGCATCGCGCAATGTGGAAAAATCAGCGAATCCAAATGCCTTGCTGACGCGCTTAAACGAGCGATAGCCACCACACGCCTGGAACAGCTGAACAAGCCATCGATCACTCACGCCCGGAGAAATACTCCCAACAAAGACCGTCGACGCTGCCTCGCCTGACATGACCGCGGCCACACAGCGCCGACCGACAGCGTCACAGCACGTCGTGGTGACGTGCGCCTCCACATATATGGAGGTGCGTCACTCTGCCAGCAAAACGTGACTGGGCGATCGACCGACATTCCGCCGACCATCCACCGTTGCTCCTCTAGCCGCCCCATGTCATCGCAGCCGGCCCGACCGCCGCAGCTGCCGCCTGGCTGGACTCTTCAATGGTACGTGCTTTGCAAAGATGTTCCTAACATGATCCAGGGATGCCGCTGCCGGCAGAAATGTGTTCGTGGAAACGGCGACAGGCCGTAAAAGCTGGAATCCGCCCATGGGAACGACACCCCAGCGCCAGCAGGGACCGCGTGCGCACCCTTCCGCCATGAAGCGCATGTCGATGCCCGTGATGCCCGTGTCTCGTCCCGTGCCCGGACCAGGCGGTGCCGGTGCGCCCCAGGGCCGTCCCGTGCGCCCAGGTTTGGGCCATGGCCGCATGCCGAGCATGCAGGCTCCTGGGGCGCCCCGCGTACTCTCCGGCCCAGCACGTCCCCCCTTCCGGACCCTTAGCGGTGCACAGCATGCTCGGAGTCCTACGATGGTGCGCTCCCCTGTGATGCCAAGCTCCCCTACAGGCGCCATGCGCGGCGCCGCGCCGAGTGCACGACCCATGCCTGGCACGCATGTCGCTCGGCCCCAAGCCATGCGCTCGATCAGCCATGGCCCCCGGCCACCCCCGAAAAATCCCATGGTGGAAGCGACCGCGGGCACCACGGCGCCAGCGCAAGCCCCTGCGTCGACGACCGCGTCGGCGCCTGCTGCGCCCACACCCCAATCGCCACCCATGCCCGGTCCTCGGGCCCACCCTGCCTCGCGACGCCGCGCGTACCCTACAGCTCATATCGCCGCGCACAGCATCAGCTACTCTGGCAATGAGGTCCCGGCCGCGACGCCCGCGGATCAAGCGAATAGCGTGTTCACGCCTGCTGCCATGGGCCACACGCCGACTCGCAGTGTATCCACGACCATGCATGCTCCTGCTGCGAATGCGACGCCCGTAAGCCCGATGAATCAGCCCATGATGGGACTGCCGGCGCAAGTCCCGAATCCCCTGGCCGATGCCACCTCGTCGTTGATCACGCCTGGCCTTCAAGGTGCCGCGCCGCCCGTGCCTGGTGTCTCTGACGTCACACAGCAAATGCAACAAATGGGTATGCAGCCGATGGGTGCGGCGCGTGTGGGAAATCAGCTCTTGAACGCCGTGGTGGGTGCGCAGCCGCCGATCATGTCGGACTTGGATGCCCCCCCACCTGCCATTGTGCTTCCACCGAATGCGACTGTCACACCATCTTCTCGCGCTAATGTGGACCCATCGTACCAGCGATGCACTCTGAAAGCCATCCCCACCACCAACTCCCTCCTGACGAAATCCAAGCTGCCTTTTGGTGTCGTGCTGTCGCCCATGCGCTCTGTGCGCCCGGAAGATGGCGACGAGCCTGTGCCTGTCGTCTCCGACTCGGTGATTGCACGCTGTCGTCGCTGCCGTACGTACATCAATCCATTTGTCACGTTTGTCGACAATGGCCAACGCTGGAAGTGCTGCATGTGCTATATCACCAACGAAGTACCACAGCTCTTTGACTGGAACCAGGAAACGAATCAGCCAGCTGATCGATGGCAGCGACCTGAGCTCAACTCGGGCATTGTGGAATTCGTCGCGCCGCGCGAGTACATGGTTCGCCCACCACAGCCACCAGTATACGTGTTCCTCATGGACCTAACGTATGCGTCTGTGTCGAGCGGCATGCTCACAACGATGGCAACCACCCTCCTCAATACGCTGGATACCATGCCGAACAAAGACAATCGTGCCAAGGTGGCCTTCATCGGGTTCGACTCGCAACTGCACTTTTTCCGTATGCTGCCGGGCGGCACGGACGTGTCTATGTTTGTGGTGAGCGAACTGGACGATGTGTTCCTACCGCAGCCCAACGATTTGCTCGTCAACCTCACCGAATGCCGTGCATGCGTTGAATCCATGCTGCGGAGCATGGGCGACTTGTTTGCCAATGCTGCCGTAACGCCATCGGCGCTGGGCGCTGCATTACGCGCGGCTCACAAACTCACGTCTGCCACGGGTGGCAAGATTGAGGTGTTCTCGTCGTCCCTCAGCAACCTGGGCCCCGGTGCTCTCAAGATGCGTGACGACAAGAAGCTGTACGGCGGTCCCCGCGAGAGCTCTCTGCTCAGCCCACAGTCCTCGTTCTACAAGAGCTTTGCCATTGACTGCTCGCGCAGCCAGGTATCGGTCGACATGTGGCTATTTGGCCCCTCGTATGTGGATGTCGCCACACTCTCCTGTCTGCCTCGCTACACGGGCGGTCAAACGTTCTACTACCCGATCTTCGACCCTCAGCACCCAGAAGTGGTCTCCAAGTTCTCACACGAGCTCCGCTCGGTGCTGTCTAGCCCCATCAGCTTCGAGGCGGTGCTGCGAATGCGTGCCACCCGTGGTATCCGTCCCATCTCATTCCATGGCAACTTTTTCGTGCGCTCCTCCGATCTATTGGCTCTACCAAGCGTGCCAAGTGACCAGAGCTACATGATCGAATGCGAAATCGACGAGCCACTACACACGCACGTGGCCGTGCTTCAGAGCGTCGTGCTACACAGCACAGCCGACGGTGAACGTCGCATTCGTGTCATGACCACAGCCGTGCCTACGACAACGAGTCTCTCGGAAGTGTATGCTAGTGCTGATCAGGTGGCTATCGCATCGTTCCTGGCCAACAAGGCTGTAGAAAAGAGTCTGCACTCGCGCTTGGAAGATGCACGCAGCTTGATCAGGTCGCGCTTGATTGAAATCTTCACGGCGTATCGCAATACCATGACCAACACACGCGGCGGTAATGCGGCTCACTTGACCATCGCGAGCAATCTTTCGCTGCTCCCTCTCTTGTCACTCGGCCTCCTCAGGAACCGAAGTCTGCGTATTAGCACACAGATCCCCAGTGATGTGCGGGCGTACAATCAAACACTTCTCACGACGCTCCCTGCGCAACGCCTCATTCCCTTCCTACTGCCTGTGCTGTACTCATTGCACAATATGCCGGCTGATGCAGGTACCGTTGATCCTACGTCCCAAATGCTCATTATGCCACCTCGACTAAATCTCTCTAGCGAACGCTTCGAAAGACACGGTCTGTACCTGATCGAAGACGGCATGAGCATCTTCTTGTGGCTGGGCCGCGCTGCCGTGCCAGCTCTAACCATGGATGTCTTTGGGGCTCCAGACTATGCGTCACTCGCATCAGGTCCTATCACTCTTCCTGTCCTGGATAACAGCATGTCGCAGCGGCTGCGCGCTATTGTGGATCGCATCGTTGTGCAGCGTCGCGGTCCCTATCTGCCACTGCTGTATTTGGTCAAGGAGGACGGCGAACCAGGCATGCGTCAATTGGCGCTGAGTCGCATGATCGAAGATCGTTATGAACAAACTAGTGGCTACTTACAATTTCTTGGCCAGATCCGCGATAAGGTCAACGGTGCATAATACTAGCCATAGCTTGGAGTGCTTCTTCCCTCGACGTTCAAAACAGGTCTGACTTGACGGCCTGTGCCAACAATTGGTGCGCACGATTCGTGGGGTGAAAGAGGTCCCAGTACAGGTATTCGTCTGGGTTATCGCACTTGTGCTTCTTGACGCCGTGCTGCTTTTCTGTCTTGGAGAAGCCCTGCAGACATGCGTCTGTGGTATTTTTGATACCGTGCCGTTTCGCCGACTTGTAAATATCTTCACTGTATTTGTATAGATCAGCCAGCATCACCTGGATATTTGGTTGCTGAAGCTCCTTGACAGCCTCGCGAATATTTTGATTGAATCGCAACATGTACGCGTTGGAACCGCCACGCATGACCAAATTGCCATAGTGTCGGAAAGATGGCGTCAGTCCCATGTCAGTAATCGAGGTCAGCACGACAGTGTTCGCACCAAGGTCGATTAGTTTCTTAGCTTCACACTTAATTGTGTCTACTGCCTGGTCGGCCATCTTGAGCAAATGAAGGCTCTTTTGTGAGCCGTAGTACAAGTCATTCGAGCCAGTCGACAAGATGTATACGGCATGCGGGTCAGCCCTCTGATCCTTAGCTGTGTGAAGGTATTTCGACACCTGCGTCACAAGATCTGGCACAGGGATGGATTCATTGTATCCTGACTTGCCCTGTACGTTCTTGTTGTTCGAGGTCGAACCGCCATAGGCAAAATCCTGAACTTGCGACACCTGCAGGAGGCCTGCCAGCTCCTCAGGCCACGTAGGCCCACTCGAAAATCGACCCTGCCATGTACAGCAAGGCGCAGGCCATTCGCGGTTCGTCAGCTGGTAGGTGCCATTGCCATTATCGACAAGAGAATCGCCAAATACAACAATGCTGGAATAGCTTCTATCGATACGAGTGTCCATAGGCATCTGTGCAGCTAAGGCCGACATGAAAGCGGCGCATACACCAAGCCATCCTGCCTGAAACCGCATAGCGAGGACAGACTGGAGATGCTGTTACAAATCAAGCTATTTCTATGCAACCGATTAGTGTTCGCCTCCCAGCGCTGCTCCTGCTTATTCACACATGGGCCGCGCGAAAGCAAAACGCCATCACAATGATGTGGAAAAGGCCGTCACTCAAACTTCTGCACCAGTCGTTTAATCGGCTGTGGTATAGGGCCACTGGGCTCGTAATGTATGGCGCACATGACGCGCATACAGAACGACAGTATTGCAAGGACTGCATTTATGCGGTATACATACAGAAGGTATTACACGGCTGAGCGTCGCGTACCTGCAAGTTGATCCATGACCTGGACCTGTCAGTGCAGGAATCGTACGTACTTGGCTGACTCCAGGTAAAGACAAGACACGTCCAACAATAGGTACTTGTCGCAGAAAACTGAGGATGACAGGGAAAAAGTCTCTGAAGATGTCAATACACGCAATACGCACCCAAATAGATTCAGGAACCCTATCATTTCAACAACCATACCGATGAGGGCCCATCGCAGAAAAACTAGTGCCATACCAGTGAAAAAGCACACGGTTCCGCGAATCTTTTGCTTCCTAGTAAAGAACAAGAGAGTTTTCTGGGGGCCAATCAACAGCGAAATGCCCGACACAAATAAGACGTTACCCATGGCCAGCAGGGTCGCATCAAAGAACATAATCAGTCCAAGAACGAGGAAGAATACACCTCCAGACACAAGGCCAACACCGATTTCTACTGTGAGCATAACTCGTATACGCACTCTGTTGATCCGTGAGCCACATGCTGGTTGGTACGAATGGCTGAGAGGCACTGGCCTGGATTCCGTCCACACACGACGCGTGCATATTTCCACAAAACGTGGAGGTATCGAAATCAATTTACACACGCGGTTTCCGTGACCGCGAAGCGGCAGCTACAGAAGATTGGGTATCGGGCTGCACCATGCGTCCGGGCGGATAGGGTGATTTAGATGGAAATATACTTTAACGTCAGATGCGTATGCACGTACACTTTCAAGGGTAGTGGCTCCTCATGGAACCATGGATGTTTCAACGCTTCAGAGGCTGTGAAGCGCCTCTCAGGATCATAAGCGAGTACCTTGGCGAAAAGATCAAAGCCGTGCGATGTGAAAGCGCGGTCCACATACCACTGTTGCAGACTGGAGGCGATTCTGTAGGTGAGAGGAGAGAGCACGTACGTGTCGGTCCGTCGCTCAGCGATCCAAGCTGTGTAATCAGGCATGGATGACAACTTGGGCCATTCCTTCGTTGTGGGCGTGCCAAGGATATCCATGATTTTACTCAGTTGGTTTCTGGATGTGAGTTCCATATACGCACGTTTGAAGCGGCATGCGTACACCTTTTTGCGTTGATGGTCGGACTTCTTCTCCTTTAAACATGGGTCGAAGCGCCAGAAGCTCACCCCAAATACATCCAATGGCCCATATGTCGATACCAGTAGTGTAGTGGCGAGCACCAAGTAGTAGCTCTGGAGCCCTGTACCAAATAGTAACGACCACCATATCGTTGGAATAGAGAGGCACCAACGGATTAGAATACACACGTGCGAGACCCATATCACCGATTTTGACGACGCCTCGATTGGAGATAAGGATGTTGGCAGGTTTCAAGTCCCTATGCATGATCCAGTTTGCGTGTAAATATTCGATTCCGTGCATGAGCTGCCATATTAAGGACTTGACGACGACACCGTCAATGGGCTTGCGAAGCACGAATACATGATGGTGAATGATCTGCAGAAAGTCATGGTCAACATATTCGAAAACAAGAAAGATGGATGTCTTCTCTTGGAGTACTTCGTGTAGTGAAACAATATTCTCGTGGTGCAGCTCACGATTCAGTGCGATCTCACGAATGATGCTTTGACTTATACCACGCAACACTTGGGCGTCATCGTTTTTATCGGACTTGAATTTCTTGATGGCAAAGACACGCGCGTCTGTCGTCGAGCCATTTGCGACAAGTTCCTTTGCTTTATATACACGACCATAGGTACCAGAGCTGAGATACCCAAGCACTTCGTATCGTGCGAGGACCGGCTTGCGCTGGGCATTTCGTGTGGCACGATACGCACTCATCACTGCAGATGCCGATGCCGAGGTCGGCATCTTCGATGGCACATCATTTCGATACGGAGAAGACGACATGGCTGCATTCAAAGGTGAATACGCGGCCAATACGGTATGGGTAACGCCGAGAGGCAGAAGTGGAGGAGGGGCAGCACTGACCGACAGCCGCAACGTCGAGAACTTGACTCATCCAGTCCACCATCTCATTAATTCGAGGATGTCGTCGGACTTTTCTATTGTGTCAGCATTTAACCATGCGCTACAGAGTGATCTAGACATACCTATGCCTATTGCTGCTATTTTTGCACTTTCGGAAATGATCGCGCAATCGAAAGCCGAGACGACGTCGGAACTTATGGAAAGTATCAAAATGGCGAGTGAAGAGGTCAAAGCAAGCCTGGCGAACCCTATTCCGGCTACAGCAGGTCTAGAACTGTTTATGCGATTTGTTACGACAAAGAACTGGGCGGGTGGCGACTTCGAAGCTCACAAGCAAAACCTCATTCATGCCGCTCTTGAGTTTGCCAATAACACGGTGCCCAACTGCCGTGAACGCATCACACACCTGCTCATGCCATTTATTAAAGATGACTCTGTCATTTTAACTCATGGATACTCTCGCGTCGTGATGCAGGTGCTTCTCAGTGCGGCCAAGGTACACGGTAAGCGCATGTCTGTGTACGTGACCGAAAGTCGGCCAACGGGGCAGGGTTTGCAAACATACAAGCGCCTCCGCGAAGAGGGAATTCCTTGCACTGTCGTACTCGACAGTGCAGTAGCATACTTGATGCATCGCGTTGATATGTGCCTGTTGGGCGGTGAAGCCGTTGTTGAATCGGGTGGTATCTTCAACGCCGTTGGCAGCTACCAAATTGGCATCATTGCGAAAGCCGCCAAGAAGCCTGTGTTTGCAGTGGCCGAGAGTTTTAAGTTCTTGCGTCTATTTCCACTGTCACAGTATGACGTACCCATCACCGCACGCCATCTCCCGTTGCCTACGAGCGAAGAGTCGTACGAGGCCCCAGAGGACAATCGCATGACTCCTGCCATGGAGGCCATGAATCCATTGATCGATTATACCCTGCCTGAGCTGCTTACCTTCATTGTGAGTGACGTAGGCATTCTGACGCCGTCCGGAGTGTCTGATGCTTTGCTGGCTGTGTATGGCGACAATTAAGTCATGCGTTTCTACATCGCTATCCGTAGTGTACAAGCAGTTACTTTCGTGAGCTCATATCCGAGCCAAATGCACCACCTTTGCCGCTAGATCGCAATGCTTTGGTCATCTTGAATTTCTTGTTACTCTTCTTTTGCTTTTGCGTCTTAGCAGATACCGCTTCACCTAAGCCCGAAGGACGCTGCGAGCGCTTGGCTGCTCGTACAGCAGCATCCGTTTCATGCTTCGCGCTGCTCTTTGCGTCTTCTTCGCGCATAAGACGATTACGTTTCTTACGACGCGAGAGGCCAGCGAGGCGGTCACGCGCTTTTGTCGCGTCGACTTTGGTATTTTGCTGCTCACGCGATGCATTCTGTGCTTCTGACTTGGCCTTTTCACTCTGGAACCATGTACGTGCAGGTCTGGAATAAATTTCATTATGGTGTGTCAACAAGTTTTCACTCTTTTGGACTTCCATCTCTGCCTGACGAATCGCCTTCTCCTCCTTTTCTTCCAAGAGAATCTGCTCCACTTCAGACTTGAGGGACTCGATGGTATCCGAGAGTTGCTGCACCATGTCAGAGGGCATAAGACGGTGCTTTACCTGCTCGGGCGGTGTACGCTTCAGCACTGTTTTGAGAAGACGCCGATCAGATTCACCCACTAATGTAACAGCGCGACCTTGACGCCCAGCACGAGCGGTACGACCCACACGATGGAGGTAGGGCTCAATTTGAGTTGGCATGTCATAGTTGATCACAGTTTGAACGCCGCGAATATCGATACCACGACTTGCTAAATCAGTAGCCAGCAAGAAATCCACCTTTCCATCGCGGAATTGCGACAAGGATTGAAGACGCTGCTCCTGAGAGAGGTCACCGTGCAATTCAGCAGCAGAAAGACCCAGCAGCCCGAAAACAATTTTGAGTTGGTGTGCCAGCTTTTTACTGCGCAGGAATATAATCACTTGATCACGGAAAGTGCGCATGCATAGCGTTAAAAGAAGAGCAGCGCGGTGTTCGTCCTCTGCTTTCTGGCGCTCACGGCCCGCGAGACCAGCCTGGGTGCGCACACGAACAAATTCTTGAATCAGCTTGGAGGAAGTAGAGCGCTTGGGATCCACAAATAATCGCACGGGTTTTTCAAGACTCAGACGAACAAGTTGGTCCACATCTTCCGTCATTGTAGCTGAGAACAACATGGTCTGACGCTGTGTAGGACACATGCGCACGATTTCATTCAATTCATCCTCGAAACCATCTTCCAACATACGATCAGCTTCGTCCATCACAAGAATCTCCACATCTTCCATACCGAACGAGGCGCTGTTCCGCACATGATCGATCAGGCGACCGGGTGTGGCAATGATAATGTCTGGACGCATCTTGAGCTCGGCTTCTTGAGCTTTAAGACTAAGACCACCCACACACAGACAAAAGCGCACATTCATAAACTTGGCCAAGGCAACGCCGACACTGTGGCACTGAATGGCCAGTTCACGCGTGGGACACAGAACCACGACACGCGACTTGGCATCATCCGTACCACGCTGGCGATACGACAAACGCTCTAAGATCGGGATTAAGAACGCAGCAGTCTTGCCACTACCAGTCACAGCTCCTGCCACGATGTCTTTACCAGCCAATGCGATCGGAATAGTGCGCGCTTGGATCGGCGTAGGTTTGGAGAAGTTGAGAGCAGCCAAGCCACGAAGAAGTGCACGATTTAGCTGGAGGGAAGCAAAGGATGCCGCTACAGGAGTTTCAGTCGTTTCCTTAGCAAAGTAGGCTTCTTGACGCTCCCGAGTTGCGTCCGACACATCCGATGCGTCGTCAGGCATATCTTCCTCTGCTTCTTCCTCTTCTTCCTCTTCTTCTCCCAAATGATCCATAGCGCTCTCTTCATCATCCTGACTTTCCTCGTCGTTATCTAGGGCCTTACGCTTCGCTGAACGCATACCACTGCCGAAACCATCCTCGTCTTCACTATCACTCAAGGGTGCAAGTGACTGTTCGCCCACCTGTTCTTCCACTTCTTCCTCATCTGCGTCTTTAAGCTCATTTGGTATCTCAATACCCGCACGATGGCGGTCAATCAGATCATCGACGGTTGACTTTGATGCCTCAGAGCTGTGTCTCCCAGATGCACCATCCATGTAAAAGTTCCAGCCTTGCATACTTTCTGTCATCTGACTGGGCTCGAACTCGAAGTCCATCTCTGCCACTTCTAGAACATCATCTCTGTTTTGATCGCGCTGTTTCGGATTACGACCATCGTCCAAGATTTTCTCGCGCTCACCGATGCGTGCCTTGACTTTTCTCTTAGGCACTTGTTGTTCCTGCTCTTCGTGATCCAAGGAAGGCTCAAGATCCATGCCTTCATCTTCAGAGTCAAGTGTCATGATAAAGTCATCTCGTGCTGGACGCGGCTTGGTTTCTGGCTTTGACTTCACCATGTCGATGGTGCCGTGCGCCGATATAGACAGTAGGCGCGCATCTGAGAACTTTTTGAGGAAAAGTGGATGCTGTCACGTGCATCTCCGTATGGGCTTTGGTTTGCTCGTGCGCCTACATTACTGACAGGAGTGGGGATTTGAAGCTTATTGGTGGCCAGGGGTTCAAGTGTCGTTCGCCTCCGTCACCCCTTGTGCCTAAGACTTTTAGACCACGATAAATATGAGCACCCAATCTTCTGACACAAATCAGCTACATGCGGAGGGCTCGTCAGGTAATCTAGGTTGGCGCATTTCAAGCGCCATCCGTCGACATAGCCACACGCAAAGCACTTTTTCGCCACCGAATCCAAGCTTTCTTTCAGGATTCAGCTCAAGCGCAGGGTCATCTAGCAGGCAATCTCAAGATACTGAGCCGAGTACATCGTATCCCTCGACAGAGAATCGCTTTTTATATCCTCGTTTCATTGGGACCAAATGTATGTCATCATCACCCCAGGCGTCAGATGCTAGCAGCGCCTCTACGTCACACAAATCGCAGATGCTCAGCTCCAGTGATATGCAGAACACCACATCAAAAGAGCCTTTTCAATACAAAACGCGTAAAGTTCGTCTCTCGCCTCACATTGACTCAACACGCAAGCTTCTATTTTTTCCGACAGAATTTGAGATTGAGGAAGGGGGTCGTCCTATTCAAATTGGTCGCTTCAGCGAAAACAGCAAAAATCTTGATGACTCTAATCTAACTTCTCAAGATGAATCAAATATGACTGAAACGGTCTCAACATCAATGCAGCGAACAGCCACACATAACTCCCACAGGCAGCCCGTTGTTGTGGGACGACGTAAAATATGCATTGCATTCCAGAACAAGGTCGTGAGTCGATTACATGCTGAACTTTGGTGTGATACAAATGGTATCCTGTACCTTCGAGATACAAAGTCGAGCAGTGGTACGTTTGTGAACCGCTGTCGACTTTCTCCACCAGGCGTACAAAGTGATTCTTTCAGAATTCATGATCATGATTTGATCCAGTTTGGAGTTGACTACAGAGGTGGGTCTGTGGATGAGTACCGTGCTATTAAGCTTCGTTTTGAGACAAACTATAACGTTAACATACCAAAGCGATCTATCGAATATGGTCAGTCTGTGCTTCAAAAACTCGAGTCGGAGCACATGCAGAAAATCCAAAATGGTTCCTCAGAGTCTACCTCGCCTCAGTCAAGTACGGAAAAAGGAAAGCTGAGTGAATGCTGTATTTGCCTGTTGAAAATCCGGGTATCTCAAGCTCTTTTTATCTCACCATGCTCGCATATGTTCCATTTCAAATGTATTCGACCCATGCTTCAACTCCATCATCCAGGTTTTTCGTGTCCTTTGTGCCGCTCGTTCTTTGATCTGGAACAAGATGCTCAAGACGATACAGATGAAGAGTGTTCAAGTAAGGAAGGGGTACCTCTAACTCTCGTGAAAGAACCAGAATAAAACTTGAGTACATAATTTGTGCGCTAAATACCTTTGTTCTGTCACACATGAGCCCTATGACATGATGTCATCATCAGACAATCGGATATGGGCATGCCAACCGTGACTACATTAAAAAAATGTGCATATAACCTGTTACCTTATTGTATATGATATAACGAGGTTATCGCTGAAATTGAATTCGTGTTTTGAGCCTGCCATCGTAAAACTCCCACGAAAACATCGTTAGTCACGATGTTGGCCTAATCATCATCTGCATGCTTACGCTTCTTCGACTTGCTCCTTTCTTTATCAGCTTTGCGCGCCTGCTTTTCGGCTTTTCGAGCTTTCTTTTCGGCCTTGGATTCATTGGCATCATGATCTTCGTGTTTACTGTGCTTTTTCTTCTTTGTCTCTTGACCGGGTAGAGGCTCTTCAGGAGCAATAAACATTTTTTCTCGCTCTTGTTCGCGCTTGACAGCATGCTCAGCTTGAGCCTGCATTTTCTTGGCCAGTTCATTCTTCTTCTTCTCTTGTGGTTTGAGGAAGTACTCACCACTTTCAAGTTGAAGATCGAGCTTACTAGGCTGCTGAGGCGGTGGAAAGGGTGTGTAAGTCTTCTTCTTAATCGTCTCCTTGGGCTTCTTTGCCTTGACATTTTGTTTCTTAAATTTAGGCAAAAATCGATCCCACGATTCGTTGGCCAGTTTTGGATCTTTGGCCAGTTCGCGCTTTATCATGAGCTCTTTGATGTGATAAATAGGGTGGATGTTTTTCATACAGTCTAGTACAATACGCCGTACTTCCTTTAGACCTTTATATGTTCCCATTGCACTAACAGTATTTCCCTGCACAAGCACATAACAACCTGTGAGTAACTCGATGGCTTTGAGTGTATTGCCATTGGGACCAATTATGCGCTGACGGCGTTTTACAAACCGCTCTTTATTCCTCACGATATTCCCAATCTTAATTACATCACAGGCCATATCATCTTGCAGCACCTTAACAGCCTGTACAAAGGGCACACTTCGGCTTAGCAGCTTAATCAAGTCGCGGGCACGCAGGATTATGTAGGGATCAAATGTCTTGCGTGTTGTACGTACTGACATCGATCCTTCCACAAGGTCGAGAGTACAAGCAACACCATGTTTTTCCAATGCAGTTGTTACATGTCCCCAGATCTCGCGAAGGTATTTTTCGCGGTACTTGGGGAAGAGGGTGGCAAAACTGCTCTCTTCCAAAAAGTGATGAGGGTTATCTTCTTGTGTAAACTTGTCAATTTTCCAATGATCAATATCATCAGTATCCCATGCTGCTGTAAGAATTTAAATACGTACGCTTATCCTTGCGAAAGCGCTTGTTTTTATTCACGAGCACATCACCCGCCTTGTCTTCTGACATGGACGATTAAGTGCAACGAGTATAAATTGATATGATTACGTGAGTGGCCTCCATTTCTACTCAAACCTCGCGTTAACTGCTGTCACGTTTGCCTATATCAACAAGGCATGTGCCATTAGGCTTAACATGCTGGAAGCATGTTCGGTTTCTTCTTGGGATGACAATGATACCATACCTTTAGGTGTCGTAACTGTACATGTCCGCCCACCGTCACCATCAACAGTAGAACTTGACACACCAGGCACACGTTGGCAATACCTTGACATGGACGTGCTGCATCAACTTGAAGCTCACGAACAAGGGTGTATTGTACCAATCTTACGGTCTTTGGTGGAGAAACGAGCTGCCAAGGTGGCTTTGGAGCAAGACGTCTTCGCTCTTTGGGTCGCAGGCATGTATCAGGGCTCACTACATGTTCGTGTTTTTGCGGTGCCAGAGAGCACGCCTCTACCGCCTCCTAGGGAGCGACAGGTTTCAGAGGCTGCCTATGAATGGACTAAAATATTGCCAAAAACATGTACAGACGCAGCTGCATGGCATGCTATGAGCCGCGACATGGATACGAATGGAAACGACTGGCCGTTTTGGCAGGAAGATGCACGATATTGGACGTTGGCTGAGCTATACAGGCAGCTCCCCAGTCCTCCTATTGTTTTATCTTACATGCATGGTAAAAGTTTGCTAGCACCTGCTGGCCTACGAAGTACGCTTTATGCCTATCAAGAAAGGTCGTTGGCAAAACTTCTCCAGCGGGAATTGTGGCCAGGAACTTATACTAATCCATACCTTCTAAGCTGTGAATCACCATGTGTATTACCGCACGGTGATAACATGTATGCCTTTGATCCGGAGTGCTTTACGTTCTATCGCTGGCCCGATATACCTGTGTATCCTGACGTACGTGGTGGCATTTTGTGTGATGAAATGGGTGCTGGAAAAACGCTTGTTTGTCTCGCATTGATTCTTGCTACTCTGGAACAAATATCCAGTCCTGATCATGATTCTATCATGAGCTGTACAACCAGTGAAATGGCCATGCAGTTCCCGGATGAAAAGTACCAAGACAAAGACCCAGCTGCGGGTATGATGGGTCGCATTGTGACAGCTCCTTTTGGTGCTCCCAGCCCAGGTGAACGTCTCGGACGTCGCCCAATAACACATATACCCAAATCAGAGTCGCCCACATTCCACAGAAGTCGCCCAATGGCCGGCTCTGTGTCGCTTGCTAAGATAGCGGCACATCGACTTCGCACTACAAATGCTTGTCGTCCTGATCTGCTTGACACTTTGCCTAGCCAGATTCGAGCTATACTTGGCAAGGACTCTGCGCCGTTCGGTCTTCTATGGCCGCCTCTTCCTCATCGCGTCTCGCGCGTCAATCATAATCGCACACCCCTACGAGTTTATCTTACATGTGCTACACTTGTATTAGTACCGCCGACTCTTATTATGCAATGGCTTGATGAAATGGAGAAGCATTGTGAGCCCCAATTGCTACGTGTACTTTGTATATCAGACATCGGTTCAGAGATACCTGCTGCTTCCCAGTTGTCGCAAGATTACGATGTCGTCCTCATGACACACGCTCGATTTGGAAAGGAGGCAGGAGACGATCAAAGCATACGATCTGACCTTGATAAGTCGCCCTTAATGCAAGTATATTGGAAACGCCTCATCATTGACGAAGGAGACATGGTTGCCGGCGATTCGCTTTTAGTAAGGCTCTGCACCTATCTTCATGTGGAACGTCGCTGGAATGTGACTGGCACTCCTACGCAGGCCTTGGTTGGTGCTAGTGCTTTGCACGTAGTGGGAGATGGTTCTGGAGTTCCGACTCACACCAAGGAGATGAACTGGTCAGCATCAGATCGCAAAAATCTCGACAAACTCAAGCATTTACTTGTGCGTTTTCTTCGTTTGCAACCCATGTACGGGTCTCATCTCAATACGCATTCAGCGACCAATGCATCAAATCTGCCGTCATTCAAGGAACGTGATTGGATCACACTTATGGGTTCGGGCATCAATGATATGGGAGAATGGCCAGCTAAAAGGCGTCTTTACAATATGCTCTCGCGCCTTATGGTCAGAAATCGTGCAAAAGATGTGGAACATGAGTGTCCTCTACCGCCGCTGGAACGGCGCATAGTGTCTCTATCCATGTCGTCTCTTGAATGCATGACATACAATGTGCTGCAGTTACTCATAATGCTTAACGCAGCTCTATCACAGGAAAAGGACAAGGATTACTATTTTCATACGGGCAATAAAAAGACCTTGGCTTCTGTCATGGAAAATGTAGCAATGGCTTGCTTTCATTTCGCTGGGTTTGAATTTCTGCGACAGGTTCAACGGGCGCATGACCATATTTTGCAGCAACTCAACAAACCGCACGGTGTCGCTGAGCAGTTCAAGCAAGAGGCAGTCGAGGCGCTGTATCAGATTTCTGCGGCACTGCAAGATCAAACTTGGCGTGAGCATGTCCAGCAGGGTGATGTGTTGTATAAAGCAGAGCATCCAGAAGAACGCTTGCTCTTATCATGGAGCAGGCGCGGTTCAATTTGGCTCACGTCAGAAGAATTACTATTTTTACGCAATGAATATTACAAAAAATCGGCTCATGTACTTGACGCAAGAGGCCTATTTGAGGAGCTTTTGAGGTGTGGTGCTCAGTATAAACATCGAAAAACGGGCTGCACTGTATCTTCTGCCACGCACAGATCACCCAAAACCATAAGTACGCCCAAGCGTAATGAGCCTTTTTTAAGCGAACCTTCACGAGTGCCAGCTTTACCTGCTGCATTCGACGATGTACTCGTGCATACGTCCACGTCCACCAAACTAAATGGCATATTGCAAGAAATTTTGGAAGCTGTGCCTGGTGAAAAAGTACTCGTGTTTTCAACCCTCCATCAAGTGCTTAATGAAATCGCCAAGGCATTGGAACTATGCAGAGTGCCTTTTCTCATTTACGTATCGGGGATGCCGCAACATCTTCGAAATACGTACGTCAATGCATTTACGCACGAGTCACAGTTTAGATGCTTACTCATGTCGACAGCCATCGGAGGAAGTGGCTTAGACCTGCATTGTGCGAGTCGCATTATTTTGACTGAGCCCATCTGGCAGTGGGATCTAGAAAGTCAGGCAGTGAAACGAGCGTGGCGCATAGGCCAGACTCGACGTGTGCTTGTATCTACTTATGTTATGCGGCATACTTATGAAGAACGCGTTATTGAGCGGAAAAAAGCGCGATTTCTGAATGGCACCGATGCAGCAGAGCAACTTCAAACATTAACCGATGACCCGGATATGCGCGAGTTTTTGGCCCGTCCCCATCTTGTACAGGCACCCTCTAAAAAGCGTGAAATAACATGGACGCGACCCTTACTCGGTGACCCAGCGAAGCTTTCCTTTGTGCACGCATCCAAACGGGCTAGACATACATGATATACCTATGGTATAAGTTCCTCTGGAGGTGCAGACCACAAATGAGCATAGATCCAATTTAATGACGCATAACTTAGATTCAAGGCGCCACTCGCACGAGCAAAAGGTGCATCTTGTGCCCATACACCATCTTCTGCATGCATTGCGAGAGCAACAATCGACAAGTATGAATGCAAAATATCGGGCATCTCACTGGGTACTTTGGCAATCCCACCCATTGGCGAAGCAGCAGACAGTATCCAATTAACATCAGACATACCGTCAATCTTGTCGTGGCATCCAAGTATCTTGGCACTAGCGCCGCACCAAAACGAATAGCACGTATCAGGCTCTTTTTCTGGACGGCCCTGAAACCCACTACCCTGGCATTGCCGCGAAAGGACCCATCGCTCTAAGGCAGGCTGGCATGGAATCCGGTTCAGGTTGTCTGCCAGGCAAAGCGCGGCAACCACACAATAAGTAGAGCCCGCATGAGACTCTAGGCCTGGTTCTTGGGCAAAAGCTGACTCATAATGCTGACACCGCAGCAAGTACTGGATCGCGGCTTGTTTGTCCATCATACTCCAATCATGAAGCATATATGCAATAGCGAATGCACAATAACTAAAGCGGACATCTTTCTCCGGGGAATCTTGAGCGCAGGCAAAGCTTTTCATTAGTGTGGGACACATACCTCCCATCCGGCTGCTGCAATTGCGAAATGTGAGTTCGCAAAGCTTCACGATCCAAGCGTGAAAAGTCATCGCGCAGTATAGCGAGAATAAGTAGGGCTGTGTATGTCATAGTAATATGACCCTGTCATGAGAACGCTCCCACGTACTCTGCATGCTGCTGGAGAACCGCGAAATCCTCCACCAAGCTCGGAAGCTAGCACATTAACGTGTGAACAATACATACAGATTTGCTGTCCGTAGACCCAGGAAGTGTAAGCTTCCCTGTCACTTTGACTGACGACTGTGTCAAGCTGTTGAAGTAGATCCAGTGCTCCAAGACAAAAGTAGGCAAATGTCATCCTAACATTAAACCAGATTGGATAACCTACCTTTGGTCATCGCCACGAACATAAGGAGCTGGTAGCATTGAAAGATTTAATTTCCAAAATTTGACATGTCTCGATATGGGCAGGCTACAAGCTCCTGTAGTGCGGCTGTCATCTCGGGGAGGTGTCACCATGGCCCTAGGAAGCAATGCATTCAGTTGCTCCACATGAGGAGCCATATGTCACACGTGACTGTGACAGGTCCCAAAGCTACGATGGTTCAATGACTGACATTTCATGCTACAGGTTAATCTTCGAGGAAGAAGTATTGTCCGTTCGCCTTCTGCTCCTTGTCTTTAATACTGTTGTGCTTGTTAACGCGTGGACGCAAATTAGTCGGGTCACGTCGCATGCTTACATCGAGCATAGAAAGGAACGAGTTCATACCGGTCAGCAACGACTCGGGCGACCGAGCGTGTGCCTTGATCGATGGTTGACCTTCGTACACAATCACCCGGTCAGCAAGGTACGTGGCCATAATAATATCGTGCTCAATAATCATGGCTGTCTTCTTCGAGTGCAGAATGAAACGCTTAATGACCCTGGATGCCTGGATACGCTGTTCTGAGTCCAAGTAGGCACTCGGCTCGTCAATCAAGTAAATGTCGGCAGGCTTACCAAGGGCCAATACAAGTGCGACACGTTGAAGCTCACCACCGGAAAGTGTCTGAACATCTTGATCAATGATGTTGTCTAAGTTCATAGGCTTCACCACATCGGTCTGGAATTGTGGATGCATGAACGCGGCTTTGATCACTTTCAGAAGTAACATGCGCACAGTGCCCTGGAACTTGGGGGTTATCGTTTGTGGCTTCAACGAGACGTTAAGCTGAGGCAGCCTGTCGGCACCAGTGTCTGGCTCGAGCTTACCTGCCAACATCTTGACGAAGGTAGTCTTGCCGGTACCATTTTCACCCAAGAACACAATGATTTCCGAGTTGGTAAAGCTTCCACTATCAATCGACAGCTCGAAGGAACCCAGCTTCTTAGTCATATTCGGGTATGTGAAGTTCGAAGACCTCTCTAATTCAATCTCATCGGCTGTTTCAGCGATCTTGAAAGAAATAGATTCCTGTCGGAATCGCATATTTTCAGCAGGAATATACCCGTCAAGGAAAATGTTGATACCGTCGCGTACGGGACTTGGCATCGTCACCACACCGTACACACTTGGCACACCATACAAGCAACAAATAAAGTCACTCAAGTAATCCAAAACAGACAAATCGTGCTCGACAGCAATGACATACGAGTCCGTATCAAGAAGCGTGCGAATGGTGCGAGCAGCATTCAAACGCTGTTTCACATCCAAGTAAGAAGATGGCTCGTCAAACATATACATGTTTGCCTTTTGCACGCAGCTCATAGCGATAGCGAAACGCTGCAGTTCACCACCAGACAAGTTGTGCACATCGCGGTCTAAAATGTTTTGCAGATCGCATGCGGCAATCACCTCATCTTTGTTGTCACGCTGCAGCTTACCTTCAAGAAGTTGGTTGACAGTGGCGCGTGACTTGAGCGCCCGGGGAAGATTGTCCACGTACTGGGGCTTGATCAAGGCTTTAATGTTGTCCTCGAGTACCTTTGTGAAGAAGTTCTGAAGCTCGGAGCCACGGAAGTACCTAAGAATTTCTTGCCAGTCCGGTGGATCATCGTAGCGACCGAGGTTGGGCTTCTGCTTACCAGCAAGAATCTTCAAAGCTGTACTTTTACCAATACCGTTGGTACCGACAAGACCCAAGACTTGACCGGCACGAGGCGTTGGAAGACGATGCAGCTTGAAGCTATTAGCACTGTATCGGTGAGTGGTTTCATTTTCCAAGTTTGTAGGCAGTTTAATGATATTAATAGCTTCGAAAGGGCACTTCTTCACACAAATACCACAGCCAATGCAAAGCGTTTCACTGATAAAGGCAATTTTGCTTGAAGGAGCCACTTCAATGCACTGACGTCCCATGCGTACTACGGGGCAGGAGCGCTTGCATTCCTGACGACACTTTGCAGGTTTACATTTGTCCGAATTGACGATGGCAATACGCTCCTCTTTGGAGGCGGGTGCTGCACTCGGCGCCATTTTGCAAAACCGACGACCAGGACGACGCTTGGCTCAACGTCTATCCTTTTTTCTTGTCTTCCAGCGATTACCAAAACGCCCTCGCGAATTGGCTAATCGTTCACGTGATATTGTGGTACCACATGGACTAATCGCAGTCTGCATCTTTGTGGAGGCTGATGGCGTCTGAAAATGGGGCGCACATTTTAGTAAGGCACAGCAAGACAACAGGGACATATTATCGACGCGATGCACTCATGATTGCATTCCAATGCAATTAGTGAGCAGTGGCACACATTTGCCCCATGCGCCAAGACCCATGAAATTTAAGGCGGCTGCCCTGTCTCGCAACCGTTACCTTAAAGTACTTCTGCGCTATTGACATCCCCTCCCCCTCCATCCCAAGCCCCTCGCCACCACATATTTCTCACTTGGTTCTTTGACGCGAAGCAAAGACGATTTGAGGCATATGCTGGCACCTGCTCACCGCGGCCGCATAGTTGCGGTCGAGGTGCTCATGCTTTCCCTTACTTCTTTCGATATAAAGCGGCTGCTGATTGCTGTTAAAACAACCAGGTTTGATGACGGTCATTTTATTGCTTGGTGTATTGAGCAAAATGGAACTCACAGTTGCTGGCCAACACGAGTTCGGTTGGACCCCTCACTATTGCGTTCAGATGCTGGACATGCTGAATCAGGAATGAGGGTGATATACAGAAAGTCTTTGGACATGGGGCCAAAACACATGTGCTTGGATGAACTAGAGTTAATATGTCTTCGTGCACCACTGCCTGATCTTGAACTAGGAGAAGATCAGTGTAGCTGGTGCCTTGATGTCTTGTTAAAGTTGGAACGTTTACAATGCTTGGCATTTGGTGAGACCTTGCGCCTTGAACAGGATTTGGCGGAATTTCAATTGATTGATGACTTTAATGCGAATCGAGACGACCTTGTGTGTAATAACAAAAGGACTTCGAGGGTGATGATCAGTCAAGATGAACACATATCCAAACATGCTTCCGTTTGGGTGTATTAACTTTTGTCTTGTTTTCACGTAATGACTCAATGTAATTCTCATGTTTACAATGATCCACGGAAAGGAATCTTGTTTTTAACGCTGCATCATATAAGTGAATTTAAACGTCCAAACACCTGTGTCCAATGTTGTTGTTTCATACATATAGTTTATGGAAGAAGTATCTATTCGAGAGACTTGTAAAGTTGATTGTATCTCATTAGTGTGCCGTGCGTAAAGTTCCGGAGAAAATGACATGATGCCTTGAAGACTCAAAACCTAAACCGTACGAAGTTAAGCAGTGAAACCATTTACCGTAGCAATAAATACCCTTTGAAGCAGTGTAATGGGGAAGACCAATCCAGGCATATTAAATTAAGCAATCACACAGTCACGTTCGCGCTCATTCTCTGAATGATATCTTGTTCTAAATCGGGCCCAGCGATTTTTCTTGCGTATCTCTTTTTCTTTTCGTTCTTGCAGCAATCGATCCGACTTGTTCTCAGACGTTTTCTCTTCAATCTCTCGAGGGAACCACTCTTGAAGATATTTTGTCATCTCAACATCCAAGTTGTGTTCATCCGCATCACGTACAGCATTTGGTGCACGACAGAGAGGACAGTCATTTGTACCTTGTTTTTGTAGCTTTACGATGCACCTAATGCAGAACAAATGGCCACAGCGTAGGCGTATGGGATGCCATGCAATGGACACGCAAACAAGGCAGCTGTAGTCATCTACGCTCGGAAGAACAGGCATGAGCGCTTTGGTCAAGAGACAGGAGACAATTCTTGGCAGAGACAGTTGGAAGGAAGAGTTTACGTTCGCAGGTGCCAACGCAGCCAACGATTTTAGCACGTCACCGCCTGAGGCTGATTCCCAGTTGAGTTCAGGGATAGGTGAGTCCAGTGACGCCGCACTCAAAAGCTGTTGTGCGTTCGAAGACATTGAGATTCTGCTAATGTTTTCATTCACATGAAGAGCTGTCTTTTTACCGTGCTTTTTTAAAAGCTTGCGAATAGTTTCGATGTTAAGGCGCTCAAAGCGCTTGATAGAAACAAGCGCCACATTGAGTCTCAAGAAGTGCTCCAAGGTGGCAATACTCCGAGTGTCCGACAATGGATTCGTTGGATTGAACGCTTGAATTGCCCATGAATCTAGCGTTCCTGCCAGGGTCCGGCCCGCCCGCTCGAATGTCTGATGGGGAGTGAGGAGACCTCGTTTTTCTAGTTGTTCCAAGTACTTATGAAGGCGAGCCTCACTGGCCGCAACACTAAGCTCGCCGCGATCTTTTTCGCGCGAGCTTTCAAATATGTCGAATTCGAGCCACAAAGAAAAAATTTCTCGCCACACGTACATATCGGCCGGTGAATGAACAGGGCTCGAAACCTCTGAAATAGCTTGGCACAGAGCTTCCACATGGTTAGTGAGCGTACGCTGCTGCGACATGTGCAGTTGCAGCAGCGTACGAATGGAAGTAATAAGAGCATCGAAGAATCGCTCTTCAGCTTTGAGAGGAATGATAATTCGACGCTCATGGTAGCCAGGAGGAGTTGAGTCGGACCGAGCCTCCATGTATTGTTTGGATGCGATGGTAGGAATTTCTTGCGCCGGTGAGCCCAAATCAAGGCGCTGCATACTGCCGCGAGCCGACCTCATGGCTGAGAACGACATGTGGGGCGTGTTGGACACAGAGGACGATGAGCTTTCCGAGCTATTCTGATTAGGCGTGCCTGGAGAATCAGTGTATGTGAGAGAGTTTGGGGATTCGGTGTGCACAATTATGCGCGGTTGCAGTGTGAAATTTTCATCAAACAGCTCATACTCACCCCATGCGCGGCGCCCACCTTTGCCTTGAATCCAGTGCTTTTGTGGCGTCATGTAGTCTTCGGTGGCATTGTCTGTGGATGGAGCAATCGTGGAAGTATCTTCCGGAAGAAAATCTGGGATCCTCTTTTCCATCCAGCGCGTGGCAAACTCGTCATGAGACAGCTTTCGTCTAGTGTTTGGGATGTTGGGTTCATCCGGGTGATGTAGTATTCCAACTGGAAGAATAAGCGGTGGGAGATCAAAATGCTCATTTGCATTGAAAACGTGGGCTCCGCTGGAAGAATGCCGTCGTGAAGGCACATGCGATTTAGGAGATTGTGACAATACAGAGTTGGTCCAATTCGATGTAGCCAAGAACGTGTCTGGCGACGTCTGTGAGTGCATTAGATAAAGGGCAGCTGCATCAATGCTGCGTGCTCGGCGCTTTCTTGTCTTTGTTTTTTGCTCGTATCTCTCATCGTGTGGAAGAGAGGAAACCCACTTGGCCGCAGAGCTATGGTGTGAATTGCCATGATTTTTGGATGGTGACATGAGCTGAAGCACTTGCCCCGGTGTGGAACGTTTCCGCTCCGTGTTAGGCCTGTTGGGTGGATTGCTCCCTGATGCATACAAAAGATCATCAATGACATCAGGCGTGAGCCCATACGCACGCAGTTCGGCGGGTACATCATTCAGCAGCGCCTTGAGCTTGTTGTACTGAATCGCACTTTTTTTCCATTCAGGCAAGAAATGGGACGTTTCAAGCAGTTCGATGTAATATTTTCCAAACTTCATATTGTGTAAATCGTTGAATGACTAGAGTGCATGTGGCACACGCTAACTACCGTAACGATCGATAGGGCGTCGACACAAAGCTGTGACTTTTTTCAAAAATCAGCCCGCGCACGTTCGACCCGACGACCAAAAATTTGGATCGTGGCCATGTGCTTACTCATCCAATCCTCGAGATTCACGTCCTTGGCAAAGACCCTCTTCTGAACCAAGACCAGTGTTCTTAGCCTACAAACTACGCGGACGACTTTTGCGCCATAGAAAGCTTATCGCCCAGACTAAGTGCGATACCTTGTGTCTTGGAGCGAATGCGGACATGTCCCTGAATGGAGCCATTATCCAGGCGCTCGATACTGACATTGGCTAGTGCATCCTCACCAAATAGACTAGCAGCGGAAAGATTGGCGCTGAGGAAGCCGCAATCGCCAGCGAGACTAGCCTCAGGTGTGAGACAAGCCATATTGGTAGCCTTTAGGATGTGATTCAGGTACTCGCGCACATCGGAAATATCCGTCTTCACATTGACCTTGTTTTCCCATTCAAAGCCGGTCCACATACTGCGGAACTGCGTCTCAGAGACGTACGAAGGTGAGATATAGTCCATAATGTCGATGTGGATATCATTGAGGACGACATAAGAGCTGTCAAGCGAATGCTTGGAGCCAACGCTCGCACGCTCGTAAACAATGTTACCAAAGATGACACCCGTCTCAGTAGAAGATACCTTGATGGTGGCCTTGATGCTCTGAAAGCTGTATGGAGCGATGGTGCACGGAGACGGACGCTCCACCAGCTTAAGGTCACCAAGTGTCGCGAGTTCAATGCTCAAGTTCTGGAACGTCTCATCAGTCTGGTTGACGACAAGAACGTCAAGCATGATATCAAATTGGTGCACGTCGACATAGGCCTCGGCATACACGGGATCTGAGAGACCCGTGAGCTGAACAACACGCTGCAGTTTGCTGATAAAGTCGTCCTTGGACACGGCACTCATGCCTGTCGCACGGTTGAGCTCTGCTTCATAGTCCACCTCGTCCTCGAACGAGCCCGTGCCGCCAAGCTGACGGAAAGAAAGCTGCTCATGAGGCTGCTGAATAGGGGCATGCTGCTTAATCTCTGTGATCTTAGATGCCCGCTGGTGTTCATGCTGCAGCATCATGGCGTAGGCTTCTCGTGATTCATCTAGGAACACCCGGGCGAATTCGTGTGCGTCCTGTTCACTCCATGTCGCACGACCCAGAATTTGGAGACATGTCATGATGCGCTCCTTCGAATCCTCGTCGATTTGTGTAGCGACATATTTAGACTGTCCCACGCGTAGAATCGATGTCATAATGAGCATGGCTTCGGCGCGAAGCATATTCTTGGCACCTTCATCAGAAGACAATGACATGAAACGGAGCACCAGTTTGACAAGCGTGACAGCTAGCACAGAGGCCGTGTAAAAGTCACCGAATAGAATGAGACTTCGCAGCGGTGGCTTCGATCGGGACGCTTGGGGCTTGTCGCTCGTGGTGTCCGCAGTAAAAGCCGACTCTGTGGCATATGTGCCGTCTGCACGAACACGCGTGGCGGTCGAATGCTTCATTGTTGGGGCAGAGTCGTCGGACTGCGAGGATTCTGGCTGTTCCATGTACTGTTCTTCCGATGCGAGGATGGGAATTTCACCAATCACTTTGCGGATTTGCTGCATGGCATCGTTCACATTTGCGATGGTCGTAGCGTAGTCACCAACGATCCACATCGCGCCACGGTACACCTTGCCGTTCCTGAAGTCAGGGAATGACTGGATCAGCTTGACGAGAATATCGTTGCGCATGTCTGGGAATCGTTCAACGACTTCTCGAACAAACGCAATCACATCCACAGCGCTTGTGCTCACCGAATCGCTTAGGAAATTCATGAGCTCGAGCATCACATCACCAGCCACTTCAGAGAAGCGCACCGCACACGAATGTAAAGACTTGATAAGCAAATGGCGATACGACAAGTTAGACGATTCCTGCGTCTGTGACATTTTCGTGAGCTCCTTGCGCAGCACAAGCACCACCTCTTCGACCGTGCGCACGGAGATCATGTCGAGCGCCATGTCTAGCACCTTTTTGCGTACATCCATGTCAGAACTGGAGAGAACGCGAAGCAAATCAATGACGAGGGGGTCTAGGACATGCTCGTGGCGCAGACGCAGTGCATTCAGGCGGTCAAGTACGATGAGCTTGACATTGTTGTCGCTCTCTTGCACCGTCAGCTCAATCAAAGCACTCGCGATGGCTTTGACAGCAAGGACATTATCAGCTAGACCAGCCAGGGTGACGGCTGCCTCGTACTTCACAGCATGACTCGACGTTGTCAGTAATTCCGACAGGATCTGGATGTAATCCGACATGTGCTCACTATCGCGCTTGGCATCCATACGTATGAGCTCGATGACAGCCATTTGCATGAGCTCATCCATGACCGGCACTTGAGTTATGTTATTCATCACGTATTCAACGGCACGGGGCATGTCGGTGTGTACGAGCATCATCAAGGCATTGCGCTTGCATGTAGCATCAGATTCTGCGACCAGGAAGGACTCGATGAGCTCAGGCGCATCGCTAATAAGGTATTCGTGAGCGTGGTAAATGCACCATATGGCCATCACAGCATTCTTACGTACGTAGCTGTGCCGGTGGTCAAGACATTGGCGCACGGATGGCACAAGCGGCTCCAGGATTTCTGGCTCCTTGATCTTCTGGAGAAAGCGGAGTGTAGATCCGCGGATGTATTCGTTTGGGTGCTGCAGATCGTTGCGGATGGCATTGCAAACAAGAATCATCTCTTGTTTTAGTTTGCCTTCTGCATCAAACTTGGGGCACACTTCCCAGTAAAACTGTAGCATCTTTTTTATGTTCTTGTCTTTGCTAGGAAGAACGTATTGAATGATCGGCATGAGCAGCGACGCGTGCGGTTCGCCATTCAGCGTGGAAACGATAATGGCACGGAGCGTCTCGAGCTTGACTTCGTCATTCTGACTCTGTAAGTTCGAGCGCAGTTCCTGCGTCGACATATCAAGCCGGTATCCCGCATTGGGGGCAACTAATGTGTACGAAATGGGATCGGAGGGCATGGTTGCGACACGCCTCACAGTCACCCAAACAGCAGCAAGTCGGGTGGGGAGACAGCTCGACGAGCAGTGCTGACCTGAACCTTGGGTGCCGCCCGTTTGTGCTGGCATTGCCTAGTAGGCTCTGACAAAATGCCACGTGCCAAGGTTCATTCAACACCTCCATTCCTCGTGGCTGACATATTGAGGATGGCACGCCGCGTAGCGGCGCATCTGGCTCGACGGCTGCCCGTGCAGTTGCGCACGTTTAGCTTGAGCCGTTGTAAATCCAATGTAGTGGAAAAGCTTGCATCGTCCATGATGGCGGAACGAGAAAAGCTCCTGGAGAATATGCACGCCACCAGCGTCCCAGCCCAGCGTATCAAAGATCTGGAGGCCGTGCACAAAGCTTGGACAGCATGGAGTGAACGAATGCGGAGCTTGCAAGAAACACAGAAGCTATTTGAGACAGAGAAAGATAAGGATTTGCTCGAGATGGCTGAATCAGAACTTGCCAGCGTACGAGAAGAAGCAGAGGCTCGATACGAGGCCCTCAAACGGCAGATTCTGACCAACACACGCAGCATCAAGAGCAAAGGTGCTATTATGGAGCTAAAGCAAGGTGTCGGTGGGCAGGAATCCTGCCTTTTTCTTGGCGAGATGCTGCGCATGTACATGAAATTCTGCGAGACACGTTCTCAGCGAGCCTTGGAAGAGAACGATCCAGGCATGTTGGGAGCAGGATGGAGCACCGAGCTGTTGGCAGCTACGCCTGCTGATGTATCCACAACCAGTGGCTCGGGTGATGCATTCAAAGAGGCGATCTTGCAGGTACATGGTCCCAACGCATTTGAAGCGCTGCGCTTTGAAGCTGGTGTGCATCGTGTGCAGCGCATTCCTGCTACTCAAAATCTCGGAAAACTGCAGACCAGTACTATGGCCATCATCGTGTTGCCGATGCAGGAAGAAAATGATGCTAAAGATATCATCGATCCAAAAGACGTGCGGATAGAGACTATGCGCGCCCGTGGCTCTGGTGGTCAGCACGTCAACCGAACCGAATCTGCAGTACGACTTACGCATGAACCCTCGGGTATCACCGTGTCGATGCAGGATTCGCGCAGTCAGCATCAAAACCGCACGAAAGCATGGGAGGTGCTTCGTGCACGCCTGCTAGACCAGCACTTGCAGAAGGAGGCCAGCGAAAATCGCGCCATGCGTCGGTCGCAGGTGGCCAGTGCGGATCGCAGCGAGCGTGTCCGGACGTACAACTTTCCTCAGGACCGCGTGACAGACCACCGCATTGGTGTCTCGCTTTCGGACATTCACGGGTTCATGGACGGTGATGATAGTAGTGGCACAGGTCTCGCGTACCTTATTGAGGAGCTTATGGCCAAGGAAGACGACCTGCATCTGCACGCACTGCTCCAGGCACAAGAGACCATATAGCTGTATTCATACCCTCGCTATACAACTGGCCGCGCACGCATAGCCAGCCACGCAATGGCTCCACAGGATATTGTGAACGCCATGAAGTGCAGCCATGCATAGCGCGCAAGTTCGCGTTCTTGACCTGGCGTGCGTGAGGAGCGGAAGATGGCACGTAAATTGGGCAGTGCCATCAGGGGACAAGGGCCGAGCTTGGCACAACCGTCGTTTTTCTCCACTTGGGCATGAGAGCAGATCGGGGCACCGGCGCCACGACCGAAGAAGCACAGGTGTGGCAGGCCGTGCGCGCGCAGCTACGAAGCCTGGATAGTGCGAGATCTTCTTCATTAGCAGCATATGAGAAGCTCTTAAAGGCTCATGCCGACGCCAAGAATATAGATGCGTTGTATGATGCCACCGAACATGCGGTCCATGAGGAGCAAAAGTAGGTGGATACGAGCTAACCGTGCAGGTACATTGTGGGTGCACTGGAGCAGCTCGACGTGCTACTGGCACTTCGCAAAGCGTCGACTGGGGATGTGCGTCGCCGGAAGCGCAAGGCGGATGATGAGCTGGACATGGACACCAAGCCCAAGTCTGACGTGAAGAAAAGCCGTTCGCCCGCGAAGCAAGAAAGCAGTCATGTGGCGCGTATAAAGTCGCAACTGCCGCTGTTGCGTGGGCGCAAAGTGGCATTCTGTCAGGCATTACGTGGAGATGACACGCATGAAGAGGAATGGATCATGGCCACGGTGATCAGCACGATTCAAGGCGATAAAATGCGCTATATCGTTCAGGATGCTGAGGATGATACAGCACATGGCCCGTACGTATCCGCACTGCTTATGCGCTAGCACATGGAACACCAGCATTGACTCGATTGTCCCTCTTCCTGTGGACCTCGATTCCCTACCGCCCGCACCTTATGCGGTCGGCACACGCGTCTTGGCGCTATACCCAGATACCAGTTGTTTTTATTGGGCTACCATCCAGGGCGGGGGACCAGCTATGAATGGATCTGTACCAAGATCCAAGGTATGTATGCTGTACTTATATGCAGCTCGTAAAGCGCGAGTCAGAGCTGCTCATGACGCCGTACCGCCTCATGTTTTACGACGACGGCGCGGACGTCAAGCAGGTGCCGGCGTATTTGGTAGTGGAGCATCCGTAGTCTGACTAAAATGTCCACGTGGGGACGACACAAGGGCGGCGATGGTCGACCGCCTTGCAGGTATCCTCGATCCTTGATGGCAAGTTCCTTGGTGCATACGGTTCATCGCTCATTGATACGCTGTACGCACCTACCTTGACACGCCACGACAGGACATTCATCATACACATGCCATCATCACCACTGCCAACGTCCGAACCCAGGAACCTGACCTGGCAACAAGAGCTACTGACACAGTCGTGGAAGGCGGACCGCAAGAAGGCGAAACCCAAGCCTAAGAAGAAGGACCCACCACCGGCCAAGAAAGTCGAACCGGTATCGACGGGCCTCACCTGGCAACAGGAGCTGTTTCAGCAGGGTAAGCGTCCGGGCGCCACCTTTGATCATGCAGAGACGGCTAGGGACGTCGAGACCTTTGGCGCCGCGATCTCCCAGCCCAAGCAGCCGCCGGCCCAGCCGCCCAAGCCCCAGAAGAATAAGAATGCTCCCAAGAAAAGCAAGTCCACCAAACCGCCTGAGACGCCTTCCAAGACATCTTCCGGCACGCCACTGGCGTATGCGGCGCCTGGCTTCCATAATTCGCCCTCCGCTGCGAGTCTTCCCGCGCCGCGCTTTTTGAGTCGCGCCAAAGAGGCGCCTCGCGCCCCTGCCGAAGGTGCGCCAGCGTCAGCTGCGACGCGTCCAGCGCAGCCAGAGACGGTGGATCATTTGCTGACGCAGATCCTCCATGCCACGTCGATACAGTCGGGGCCCACAGCTGCCAAGTCTTGAGTTGTAGAATATAGGACTCCACTACGGTTCACGTCCCACCACAGCGGGCGCGTGTCACGACGAGCTCGCTGCAGAACCTGGATGACGGCGGCTCTGCCGCGTTGGTCGGTGCAGAGCCGCGACGCCTCGCGTGGCATGTCTCGGGCAGGGAGACGTGCCATCCGCTGCAGCCTCTGAGTCCCCGAGTGTGTATATACCCGGACACCACGCCACACGACTCGCCTACGAGGTCCATATACGATCGCGCCCTTCATGCGACGTCTTTCATGCAGCGATATCATCCAGGGATCTACGTTCCTGCACGCCTGCTGGCCCTTTCTGTGATGGAGGACGAGCAAACACGCTTGGCGCAAAGCCAGGCAGGTGACGATCTCGTGGGCCAGACGATCGCGATGGTCTCGTGTGGCGCAGCTACGCTCGTGCTGGGCGTTGGTGGGCCGATGCGGACGGATGTGTACGTGACGGTATTGGAGCCAGGCGCATCGTGGTCGGCGTCAGCTCAGACCTCGGCTGCCCTCTCCACGAAAGCGCCGATCGTGCAATTGGTGGCGTATCGCGACGAAGCACCCCGCGTTTTGATCCGCACCATAACGTCACTACTTTACGGCACCATCGTGCATGACGATGGCTTCCGTATCCGCTTGCATGCGCAGGTGCATACCGGCACGCACCTGCCTGCGAGACAGGTGGATGCACGGCCTGTGCCTGGAGCGATGCACCGTGCGTATGCTGTGGACACACACGGCACTGTGCGTGAATGGGATGCAGCTACTCGGCGCCTAACAGAGCTGGCATCGATCGAACCTGTGCCCGAGGACCGGTGGTGGATGCTTGCGCCACGCGAGCCGCATACCCTGTTCGCCGCGTCGTGTTACGACGTCTATACGCTCGATGTTCGCGACCCGTCGCCGCATGCTCTCTGGAGCATGCCATACTCGCCAGATACCTTGAGCCGCACGCATATGACGAGTATCTTGGCGTCTCATCTCCATGCGCACTTGTTGGCGATCGCCACGACAGATTACGTTCAGTACTACGACGTGCGGTACGCTCATGTGCCATGGCACACGTGGCGTCATCACCGCGGCTTTGATCGGACGCTCGCACTGCAGGCAGCTCAGCTGGACGAGACCGAGTACCTGTTTCTCTCGTCTCAGTCGAATCGACTGCATACGGCTTACGCTGCGCATCCTGATCCTACACGGATGCTGTCGTTTGATGCTCCGACCATAGTCGCGCATGCAGCGCCCCCCGGCCCGTCACCGTCGCCGCCATGCTGGGCCGCTTCGAACTCACTGGTATGGCAGGTCGAGCAAACGACGCAGGGCGCATTGTGGATGCAGGCACATGGTCCTCAAGCGACAAGCCGCGTCAGTCTAGCGGCCTCCTTGCACAAGCCCCCCTTAGCTCGTCCCGACGATGGTCCTTTTGGCGGCACAGAAGTCACGCATATGGATTTTCGCGCGGTGTATCAAATGGGACTCTTGGGATGGCTGGGCCTGACCGACCCTCTGGGCACTGAGGCCCAAACGCCCGCCAGACTCGAGGCACTCGAGCATGTCCCCGCGCCTCTGGTCGAGCGGCCCCACACACGTATGGAGCGCGTCTTTTACGCACAGGCAAAGCATGCGCCAGGAGCTTCGTACCTCCATGCCGAGTATGCCGTGCACGCCCGATGGACTCGGCCAAGCACCGAGCCTTCGTCAGGCACGGGGCCAGGCAACGAATGCGTACGTGACGCCGAAGAACAAGAGGCCTTGGATATGAGCCTGTCCGAGAGCATCACGGACCCTCTACCACCCAGGACAGACGAGATACCCCGCAACGAAAACTGGCGCTGGGATCAGCGCAGTACGCCTTCCTGCCCACCCGTGGCCGCACCTGTGGCACTCTCGGACGCGGCGCGCTTGCTGCTGAGCGAATGGCCCGTGGGTGCATCCACCGAGACGTATGTATACCAGTCGCCGTACCGCGGTCTTGACTTTGACGCACCGCCAGAGCGTCACGAGGGGCCGTCCGCATCGCAGCCGTTGCCTACCGTGCGCCCCGTCATCGGTAAGAGCGCCACGGCACAAACGCAGCAAGCACGCGGACGATACGCCGCACAGCGTTCGTCCGCGCCGCCGCGCAAGAAGCGGCTGGGCGGTTTCTAAGGCTTGGAGGCCATGTTCTTGGTAATACCGTCCACATAGGCACGTAGCATGTCATTCTCGCTCTCTGCCTGAGTGCACTCACGCCGCACCGTTGCCAGGCGTTCCTGCAAGGCCGCCATGCCACTCTGCAGCGTCATAAACTCACGTACAAGACGCTCCTTCTCAGCTACGGTGCCCGTGGTCACCTCGGCCGTAGAAGTCCACGCGGCCTGATCACCCAACTCGCCCGTGGTGGCGGACATGGTCACTAGGCAAGAAGCGATTTAGTCAGACCCTGCCCTGTGAGATGCTTTGACCTGCGGCACCGACGAGCATGTCGTCGACCCATGGCTTGCTGGATGCCATGCAGGACATTACGCGCCTCAACACACGAACGGTGCGCATTCTCGGCCAGAATCCTAGCGCATTTACCCTGAACGGCACAAATACCTATCTCATTACACCGCCATCGTACTGGAACTTGGACGAGCGCCAATCGCTCCTACCGGCTATCCTGGTGGACACCAGCGACGCCAGAGACGACTACGCACCTATACTAGAATGCGTCCTGCGTGGACACCTGCACGTATCGGAGGATAAGCAGCCGGTCTCCCTTGCTATCACTGATATTGTGCTTACGCATTGGCACCACGATCATGTGGGTGGCGTCCCCTATGTGCTGCGCATGCTGCAAAGGCTGCGACGCGAAGTGCCGCAGTTACCTGTTCCACGCGTGCACAAAATCCCAGAACCGAAGACGGATCCGAGCTTGTTTGAACGCGTACAGTCCGTGTCCGACGACGCCTATGCGCATGCGCCTGGGGCCACGGGGCTTGCTCGACTCATGTGGCCACTGCGTGATCAAGATCAGATACAGGTGCGTGATCCCGACAATGCGCACCTCACCTCAACACTGCGTGTACTTTACACACCAGGGCATGCTGCCGACCACGCTATGCTGCTGCTAGAAGAGGACCATATCCTACTGACAGCCGACAATGTACTGGGCAAAGGATCTACCGTCTTTGAAGACCTCGTGCTGTATATGTATAGCCTGCAGCGAGGTCTCTCTCTCCTTCAAACATGCAAGCCCACGCCACTGGGCGTGAGTGGCACACCCACGACGGGTATGGCTGGCGAGAATGTTCTCTTCCCCGGACACGGTCCCGTTATTCCCAAGGGCAAAGAAACGCTGCGCCGATACATGCGGCATCGCATCGAGCGAGAAGAACAACTCCTCGCGCTTTTCATGTGTCACCCAAGTGACAAACAGGGCCTCATGCAAGCGACGGCCTACCCGCAGGCGCACTTGGAGAAAACGCGTGGACGCGTCCGGCCGGGTCAGTACCTGTGGACCCTGCGTCAGTTTGTCCACACCCTGTACGAGAACTACTCTCTCACCGCCTATCCGGCGGTAGCGCGCGGTCTTCTTCTGCACCTCCAAAAGCTTGCTACGCCCACATCGGACTATGCAAACCCCCCCTTCCCTCTGACGGAGCCTCTTCTCACCTCCTCCTTCGCCTCGCATCCGCCCGTGGTACAGTGCATACGAATACCCTCGTATCAGTATTCAGGCATACGCCACTATCCAGACCTCGCACGCAACGAAAAAGAATGGGGCGAGCTGCTGGATGTGCCGTGGCAACTCGTCTCCCTTATGTAGCAGTACGTGCATCGTTCGAGCCAGCGCATGCGCACAGGCCGCTTGCATGGCATCACGTGAATGGCCACCTCATTCCACCTGGGCCAGAGTTTTTATAAATTCGGGACCGATACCCCGCAGCTCCTTTCCACCTACCCCTATACAAACAAGATGAGCATCCAAAAGATTGAGGCTCGCATGATCATCGACTCGCGCGGCAACCCTACCGTCGAGGTCGACCTGCACACGGAGAAGGGTCTTTTCCGTGCTGCCGTGCCATCGGGTGCGTCCACGGGTGTGCACGAGGCCGTCGAGCTGCGTGACAAGGACTCGAGCAAGTGGGTCGGCAAGGGTGTCGACCAGGCTATTGCCAACGTGAACAACGTGATCGCCCCTGAGCTGATCAAGTCTGGCATTCCTGTCACGTCCCAGAAAGAGATTGACAACTTCCTGATCAAGCTGGACGGCACCCCCAATAAGGGTAAGCTCGGTGCCAATGCCATCCTGGGTGTTTCGATCGCTGCTGCCAAGGCTGGCGCTGGCGAGAAGAACGTGCCACTCTACAAGTACCTTTCGGAGCTGGCCAACACGGGTGCCCCCTACATCCTGCCCGCCCCTGCTATGAACGTGATCAACGGTGGCTCGCACGCCGGTAACGCCCTGGCCTTCCAGGAGTTCATGATTGTGCCCACGGGTGCCAAGTCTTTCACTGAGTCGATTCAGATCGGCACGGAGGTGTACCACACGCTCAAGAAGGTCATTAAGAGCAAGTACGGCATTGACGCTACCAACGTCGGTGACGAGGGTGGCTTTGCTCCTAACCTCCAGTCGGCTGACGAGGCGCTTGACCTGCTGGTCGATGCTATCAAGATGGCTGGCTACGAGGGCCGCGTGAACATCTCGCTTGACGTCGCCAGCTCTGAATTCTACAAGGAGGGCAAGTACGACCTGGACTTCAAGAACCCCAACTCGGACCCAAGCAAGTGGATCACGGGTGCTCAGCTCGCCGACATCTACAAGGGCTACCTCCAAAAGTACCCTATCACGTCGATTGAGGACCCATTCGACCAAGACGACTGGGAAGCCTGGTCGGTACTGCGTGAGACCGGCGTTACGATCATCGGTGATGACCTGACGGTCACGAACCCCCTCCGTATCAAGACGGCCATCGAGAAGAAGGCATGCAACGGTCTTCTGCTCAAGATCAACCAGATCGGCACGATCACCGAGTCGATCCAGGCTGCTCAACTCGCTCAGTCCGACAACTGGGCTATCATGGTGTCGCACCGCTCCGGTGAGACGGAGGACACGACGATTGCTGACCTTGCCGTCGCCCTCAACGCGGGTATCATCAAGTCGGGTGCCCCTGCTCGTACGGAGCGTGTGTGCAAGTACAACGCCCTTCTCCGCATCGAGCACATCGAGAAGGACGCTACCTACGCAGGCATTGACGGCTTCGTGCGTAACCACGAGGCTCCTAAGGTGATCCGTAAGTAAACGAGATAGGCTCCAGTGATTTTTTTCTATATGTTGGCGCGCATAGAAGTGGCTGCCGGAGTGTATTGCGACTCGTCGATCGGGGCATGAGGCTCGCTCGCATAGGCGTCCCAGGGCAAGACGGGCAATGCATGCTGGCTGCACTGCAGCGATTGCTTCAAGGACTGCACCTCGCGTACGTCGACCGAAGGTAGTGCTTCGGGTGGAGCCTCAGGTAACGACATGGCAGAGGCATCCGCTTCTTTAGGATGCTTTTCCACGGCTTGAGCAATACAGGCAAGTAGTGCGTCTTCCGTCAAACTGGGCGGTAACTCACCCGAGGCAGCGACGTCTTTGGCAAACACCTGGAGTGATTCGACGCTAGTCAGTTGCACGCCCAGCGCTTCACGAGCCTCTGCGGGGACCTCGACACCTTGGCTACTCAAAAATGCAAAGAACGAGTCGAGTGCATCGCTGCTCAGAGGCTTTGTCGAAGAAGGCACTGCCTGAGCCTGAATATGCGTCACAGTCTTAGCACGATGGGTGCTGCTGGGATGAATATAGTGCTGCATAAAGGCCACAATATCATCTTTCCTGAGCGTTTCCATCACTTGCACGTCACGCTGACGGTGCAAAAAGTCAAAGTAGCCAGAGTGAATACTCTTCCAAAATCGCTGCGTCTCTTCGGCAAGATTCTTGACCGATTCTTGTCGCTTGTGAATAAGCGAAGCACGGTGTGCTTCGAACTCGTCGTCGCTCATAGCGAGCAATTGTCGCATGAGCTGGTCAAGGAAGGCATTGATGCGGGACTGGAGGTACTCCGAGTCACGCTCTGATTGCACAATGATGCGGAAACCCATTTGACCCACAGACGTGCGTGCACCACTAAACACCAGGTATCCAAGCTGTTCTTTGGTCCGAAGCTGATCGAAGCATGGCTCATTCGCAATCTGCGCAAAGAGCGCCAATGTGGCGCGCAAACGCACATCGCTCGGATCACCGACTTGGCAGTAGTACTCGAGGGATGAGTTATTGTTGTCTTTGTTGGCCACAGGCATGCGCCAAGCAATATTCGTGCCGGGCGCCAAGACAAGCGAACGTGGCGGCACATTGTCCTGGGGCGGCAAAGCATCGTACGCAATGTGTTGCTGGACTGCATCCAAGAGGGAACGGGCCTGCTCACTCGTGACGTTGCCTTGAACCAGCATGTCAACGTGCATACGGCTAAACACCTTGCCGGTATACTCCTGCATTTCATGGGGCGATACATCATTTACCACACGCAGTTTTTCGTGCTGCGTCCACATACGCTCTGTAAGAAGGTAGGTCGAGTAATACACGGCATGTTGATATGGCTCCTCCAAGTCAAAGTTTTCGTAGTTGCGGCGCACCTGGTCATGCACGATCGCAAAGCGCTTCGGATCGACCTGGAGCTTGGTAAGTGCATTCAGCACGGATTCAAGCAGGTGCGGCAATTTGTCATTGTAGCCACCCAAGACAATGTCAATCCCATCCAAATGACTGTCGATATCGTAGTGCAGGCCAGCCACATCTGCATCGTAAGAGTACTCACACAGCGAATCCTTGACCAATTCCACCAACATACGTGAAAGCACAGCATTTCGAGGCGATGAGTTTACTTCGGGCGTGCGAAGAAGCAATGCCACAGTGGCCTTGGGCAGGAAAAAGCGATCGTCTTGCTTGTGCCACAATCTAGCCTTGGGCGATTGTTCCAAGAGCTGTGGTCGATCAGTGGGCGAGAGAGACGCATTCGGTGTGCCGGCCACATCCAGGTTGCTGGGAATAAATTCATTTTTACGTGGCATTGCTAGACCCTCAAGAGTCTCGCATGACTGCAGCATGTCGGGCGAAAATGGCCGGATGGTGTACTCGGTGCCATACCAGGTCTCTTTGTGGTCCAGCGACACACCCTTTGGCGGTTCGCGCCCGGCTAGCATAAGCCGGCAGTTATCAGGGCGAAGACATTCAAGCGTAGAACTCACGAGTGGCGCATCAAATTCACGATATACATAGGGACCAGACAATAGCCAAGCAGGAGGAAGGGGATGCTGCATCTGACTAGCCAGTGATGAACTGTACATAGCCGGTGATGACTTTTCCTTAAATACAAAGCGCAACTCGCTCAGACGACGCACTTCTTCATACATCCATTCCTCAATGGGCTTGGCCCGCAGCATATCAAGGTATTGGAATACAGCGGCAACAACATCTTGATAGTGCTCGTAGCCCTCGTTCGTCAGGTCAATGTTAATTTTAAACAGTTCGAAGCCTGCCGCGCTGATCGCCTGACCAGCACTTAGCAGATTGGCCCAACCGCGCTGCTTGAGGCAGGAAAAAAGCGAGCCATGTCCTTCATGACCAATAAAGTGAGAGAGCAATTGGCCAGGCTTTGAGCGGAACAGATGCACCTGCTCAGGGAAGGGGAAGGTTATATCAAGAAGACGAACATCCTTGATGGTGCGGAAAAGAATTTGCGTACCTAGCTGCTCTTGTCCTAGCGGTGAGCCAGGGAACACGGGTACCTGGTTTTCTTTGTTGGGCACACGAGAGAACTTTTCGGCGACCCACTTCGTGAGTTGCTCAGGGGATTCGCGGCCCAAGACCACAAGCTTCATCATATTGGCACTGTAGTACTTTTCGTGAAACTTGAGCAGCTCAGCGCGAATATCCAAGCCCATATCTCGTGGCTTGTTCCACAATGTTTCGAGGTTTCCGGTACCAAACTTCGAGTAAGCGTGCGATGCACGGCAAAGACTTTTTTCGAGTTGGAACGAGCGCCACAGATCGGATTGGAGGTTTTTCTTGTGTTCCGAATCGACAGCACGAATTTCGCGTTCTGTGCAGCTTGGATCAAAAAGTGGCTCCAAGAAGAACTGAGCAAAACGATCGAGTGCACCTTCAAAGTGGTTATGGCCCACGTCAAAGAAGTAATTGGTATTTTCCAGCGAAGTGAAAGCATTGGAGCTGCCGCTGTGGTTAGATAGGTACTCGCTGTATTCGTTTTCTCGTGGATACTTTTTTGTACCCAAGAAGAGCAAGTGTTCACAGAAATGCGCCATGCCATACAGACCCTCGGGGTCACTGAGATGACCAACACGCACGTCCATAGCAGCACTAGCCTTATCGGCTTCGGGATCATGAATAATCAGCGCCTCGAGATCATTAGCCAAGCGAATCAACTTGTACGTGCGTTTGTCCACCATGGGTGTGTCCATAGGGCCTTCATACACATAATATGGTAGAGATGTTCCATCATCTAGTCGTACTTTTTCCTGCTGAAATCCAGCGGTGCGTTTTGCCACATAATTGTGAGACGCAACTAGTGGCGCCTCGGTGGCAAATGCACGGTGCATATCGGTGGGCTTTGACATGAGAGCTCGATATCGTTCGAGTGTGGAAACACTGCGCTTCGCAAAAACAGGAGCTTTCGTTTGGATACTTCTTGATACGATTCTTCCAAGCAGAAAAGCTCGAGAATGAATCGGCCTAGGCACCAACATAGACCTGGAACAGGGCACAGTTCCTCACAAGGCGCACCTTTGTTACATTTCCACAGAGGTGTCTGCATTTAGTTTAGTCAGCGCATGAGAAATGGGTCCCAGGATGACCACATGCATACAAGCTACGTTTGAGTCGTACTATGCGGGTGCGTGCGTGGAAGCTAAGATGAAAGATTGCCGTCGAAGGATGTTCGCATGGTGAGCTCGACAGAATCTATGATGAAATTCTGGAACACGAACAAGCCACATCGCAACGTGTAGATTTGGTGTTGTTGTGTGGAGATATTCAGGCCCTACGCAACGAGGCAGACTTAGACAGCTTGGCGGTGCCCGACAAGTTCAAAAGACTGGGCGACTTTCACCGGTATTATTCAGGCGAAAAAACAGCTCCGATCCTTACGTTGGTCATTGGGGGGAATCACGAAGCGAGCAACTACTTGTGGGAACTGTACGTATTATGCTGATTGACAGGCAGCTATTATGGTGGGTGGCTCGCGCCCAATATTTATTACATGGGTGCCGCGGGCTGTGTGAATGTTGAAGGGATCACTATTGCTGCTGCTTCTGGTATATACAAACAGCGAGACTACTCCCGGGGACGGTACGAGCGACAGCCATATTCCCCCGACGATCTGAGGAGCGTGTATCATACGCGGCAATTCGATATAACTAAGCTGGGCCTCTTGAGTAGACCTGATATCTTCATGTCGCACGACTGGCCTAATGGAGTTGAGCAATTCGGCGATACGGAATCGCTGATTCGATGCAAACCGTTCTTTCGTGAAGAAATTCAGACATCTACACTGGGGTCACCGCCCTTGCAGGCACTGTTGCATGATCTACAACCACGATATTGGTTTTCGGCTCACCTTCACGTACGATTTTCAGCTACAGTTGTACATGGTGCTGCGCCTCTGAAGACAAGCATCGCTGAATCAAATCCTGAATCTATACCACTGGGTGATGAAGAAGAAGAGCCGAGAATTCCAACTCAAACGACAAACTTTTTGGCCCTCGGCAAATGTGCGTCTAGAAATGAGTATCTCCATGTACGTATACAGGTTGTACTTACGCAGTTTTTCGATATCACATCCCCCCGAGATGATTTTTTGAGAGAACAAACGGAGCAACGCCCCGACTTGACCCTGGAGTTCAACAGAGATTGGTTGGCAATAACAAGAGCCACACATGAGTACTTTACATTTCATCGGAGGCAAACACCTTTGCCCTCGCCTCGAGATCCAGCTCTTCTTGCAAGAGTCGAACTGGAACGTGATGCTATTGATGTTAAAGCACGCAATATCGGTCCAGCTTTTTTTTGCATTCGACGCATGCAGCCCTTTCAACGTACAGCCCCCACTCAGAGCGAAGTCAAATCTCTTCCTGCCTCGAGCTACATTTTCAGTAATCCTCAAACAGAGGCATTCTGTCAACTTGCTGGTATACCCAACCTGATTAATACGCGCACACCCTATCTGCCTCAAGGCAAAAGTGAGGAAACAAACGCATCCGAAGAAATTGCTCGTATCCGCGCCATGGCCCATGAACGGAAGCGTAGGCGCCGAGCTGGCTCGTGAAATCAGCTTATTCGTGGGGAATGGGAAAATTTTCTTCTATTGCTTTGATGCGCATGACTCGGGTTCATGCTCTGGGTGCATCTAAATCTGGTACTTCCTGGTATTTTATCTTGTTTCGCATGCGGCGTAACAATGTGCTGTGACAACGGTTGAAGATGCGTATGGTATCTAGTGTTTCGTGGGACTACTTTACGGAGAGTTGCACAAGAATACCATCGGGTGGATACTGATAAACAAAGCAAGTAGATTTAATTCATTCGACCTTTTGAAGCGACATCAAAATGACCAAGAAAACTTTAAGCTTTCGCGGCCCATATATATGAAATTCTTTCGACGAAACTAATTTGGAAGGTGCCAGCATAATTTTGTACATGTCGCTGGTCTATGTGAGAGAAAGATGAGAATTGCGCGCCGTGCTAATAAGAACTCACAGAGTGGTCACAAGACGGATTTTCGACGGTTTCCTCTTTTCTATGGACCATAGCAAATGTGAGTTGATTCTATACATTTTCTAATAGTAGCTTCTCTGATGCATTCCTTTTTACGGGTGATCTTTCACATGCACCTGATACTACCGAGGCTGTATTTCCAAAGTCACGGCATGTGTGGGGCAACCCCATACTTTCTCCACATTGTGTTTGACGAGCTCACCAAGATTCAGGTGGTGGCCACGTGCATAGCACGCTGCCGGAGAAAATCGGCAACGAGCAAATAAAACGTACGACTGGGTGCGAAGTGAAATTTTGGGGTGCCTTACCTGATTCTGGTAAGAAGATCGGTGCCTCCGAGACAGTCATGGTGTCGGATGCCACGGAAAAAGCTGCGGATAAAAAGCGCTACGCGCCACGTAAAGCCAAGCTGTACGACTCCGAGAAATTATACCAGTACAAAGTCCCCGATTTCTCGATGCAGGATCTGCTCTCTGCGATTCCAGCACATTGCTTTCATCGCTCAACGCTCTTTTCCTCCATGTATATGCTAGTTGACTTTCTTCAGGCTGCGCTGCTATTTTACTGTGCTTCCTGGATCGATCCGCTCACTGAAAATTTGCAGTGGTCCCTGCTATCTCTTTCTCCAGCAACGTCCCGTTCTTTCCTCCGCATTGGCCTATGGAGTGTGTATGGTTTCATGCAGGGTCTGGTTTTTACTGGTTTCTGGGTCATTGCGCACGAATGTGGTCACCAGGCATTTAGTCCTAGCAAGAATGTGAACAACACAGTTGGCTGGATCCTTCATTCCGCGCTGCTAGTGCCGTACCATTCGTGGCGTATTTCGCATGCTCGGCACCATGCAGGAACGGGACACATGACACGCGATGAAGTTTTCGTTCCGTCCACGCGTGAAGAGCGTGGTCTGCTTCCGCTGCATCCTGCGAATGATGCCAGTCCTGTTGAAACGAAAAATACGACTTGGGGCGAATGGATAGGAGAGTTGCTTGAGGATGCACCGCTGTTCAACTTAATAGAGCTGCTGATCCAGCAGCTGCTTGGCTGGCAGCTTTATCTTCTGGCGAATGTGTCTGGTCAAAAGCATTATCCCAGGTACACGAATCACTTCCTGCCTAGCTCAGTGATCTTTGCGAAGCACCATCGTGACCAAGTTCTTGTGTCAGATCTTGGCATTGCGCTTATGTCTTGTTTGTTATGCTTCTGGGCCCATAAGGCCACCAACGGCTGGTTCGATGTGTTCCGTTATTACATCGTGCCGTACATGTGGACGAACCACTGGCTTGTGATGATCACGTATCTTCAGCATACGGATATCAGGTTGCCACATTACCATGCTTCCATGTGGACGTTTCCTCGAGGCGCATTGTGCACCATCGATCGCAACTGGCTTGGTTTCGTTGGCCCATGGTTCTTCCACGGCATTGCCGAGACACACGTTTTGCACCACGTGTGCAGCAAAATTCCCCATTACCATGCATGGGAAGCCACAGAGGCACTCAAGGCCCGTATTGGTCCACACTATATGAAGTCTACAGAAAATGTGTTTGTGACGCTTTGGAAGACGATACGGAACTGCCGCTATGTTGAAAAGGAGCCGGTGACATTCTACCGTAATGCTGATGGTGTGCCTGGTAGTGTAGCTGTGTACTCAGCTGGTACCGATTCTGGTGTAGCTCTTTCCGAGTAAAAGTAGTAATTTCTCCGACCAAAGATCAAGTAGACGCACGCGGCTTGACCAGCCTTCCGAGAGCTCTCCACCTGGAGCCTTGACCACCAACGTGATGGGACTGACACCCGCCACGACACCAACGCAGTAAGTGCCTTAAGAGTGTCGAGACTTATGCCAAGACCGCCTAAAGATGATCCCATGACGCCAGAAGAGCTGAAGCAATACAATGGCACAGACGATACAAAGCCTGTGTATGTGGCTGTCAAAGGTGAGTGCACTCGACGAGGTAGCACTGACCAGCAGGTGTCATTTTTGACGTGTCACCTCGCAGGGAGATGTATGGTATGTGGCTTTGTGCTGACTTTCCAGGACATGGTAAAGGTTATGCGATTTTTGCCGGCAAAGATGCGTCGCGGGCTTTGGGAATGTCGAGCCTCAATCCAGAAGATGCCGTGTCAGACTATTCTACACTCAAGCCAGATCAGATGAAAGTCCTAAATGATTGGGTACGTACAAAGCGCTAACGATAGTTTGAGTATTACAAAAAGGTACATGGCAGGGCCGTTAGCTCACAGCACAGCGGTATAATATTGTGGGGAAAGTGGTCGAGGAAAAATGAGCTCATGTTGGCGTGTTGGCCATTTCATCTAGCATGACATCTGGCGGTGCTTTTCCCTGTTGATCGCTGGGTGTAAGTAGCAGTTGTCACGTACGTGAGTGCCCCCGGTAGTAAGAAGGTAAACTTGCCGCCATTCTTCAAGGGTGGTGGGGTATGCTCGTACCCTATAGGCAGCTGGCATCGCATGCAGTGAAAATCATATTGACGTTCAACGAGACCGTCGGTGCTGGTATAAGTGTAACCTTGTGCGTACCGTTGCAAGATTTGGCCAGGCCCTTGCGAAGCATTGATTTTGTACATAGGAGCTAGACTACGGCTTCCATCCTGCCTCGGAGCCGAATCGAGACAGCGCAGAACATAAGATTGATCTAAAGGGCGTCGAGGCAGTTGCTCTAGCATAACATCACATGCTAGCACAAACTCGCCGCACAGGCAATAGTAGGCGAAGAGCTTGGGCCGCCTTTCACCGATCGGGCTCATGCTTCGACGGCTGGTGGAATGCCGAAATAGGCCAGAAATTTTGTTGTCGTTTCTCCACCACATGGGATTAGAGCAGTCTAAGCTGCGTCGTGCGGCGCCTGAACCAGAACAGGCGGATCAAGTAGAAGCCGCGCCACCTTCAGACGTGTCACATATCCTCGCCACAGGCGCTGACGAACAGCCCCTATCTAGCTCGTTGAGTGCCCACCGTGAACGTGTGCAACAACTACGTGCACAGCAAGCATCCGAACCCTCCACTGATGCACAGGTTCGTGAAGAGCTTCAACGAGCAGGCGTGTTGGATCAACCAGATACCCATGCACAGGATTCATCATCACTGGACGACTCTGACGACGACGCCAACGATTCCGATTCGACAGAAGAAGAAGTGGGCCCTGTACTCGGAAAGCACGCATTGGACGAGGCTGAAGAGCCGGGCGTGGATGACTCTGCGCCGCCAAAGACTAGGCATGAGATGGACGAAGATGATATTCCCGTGCCCTCTATTTCACAAGTGGATACGCAGGATTTGCACAAATTGGAGCGTCTAGGGCATGTACACTCGATCGTGGACAATGTTGTGCTGGTCGAGCAGGATAAAAGCGCGCAGGAGTCTGAATCTGTGTATGACGTGTTGGATTCAGAGAGTCTTCTATGTATGGAAGATGGTCGTGTTCTAGGACTTGTGTACGAAACGTTTGGCTCTGTCCTCCAGCCGATGTACACGGTCCGCTTTCGGTCTAATACAGACATAGACCATGAAATGGTCGCTATTGGTCGATCTGTCTACTTTTTACCATCCAACAGTACCTATGTGCTCACTCGCTCTATTCGCACCAAAGGTAGCGATGCCAGTAATATGTGGGACGAGGAGGTGGCCGAGGACGAAGTGGAGTACAGTGATGACGAGGAGGAACAAGAAGCCAAACGCCGAGCCAAAAAGAGCCGGAGTGGCCGTTGGCAGGATAATGCAGACCCAGCTACAGCCTCTTTGGGCCCCCTCGGTCCTACGCGTGGTCAGAAGCGACGTGGTCCTAGACGCCCACAGGCCATGGCATATCCTTCCGTGTCACAGCAAGGCTGGCCTCTTCCTACGCGTCCGTGGTACACCCAAAGTGACATGTCTACTTCTGCCGTGCCACATTTCAATCCACGATTTACCGAGCAATGGCTGTTTCCACGGCCCTCCAACACACCATTTGGTATCCCAGCTCCATTCATGTCGCCCTACTCACCCCACGAGCCCAGCATGTCACACGACGCGTATGACCCAAATGCACCAGGCCCAGGCTATACACGTCCCCAGTAGCTGGGGGACCTTTTTGACGATACATTGGCTTATCACACCTACTGTGAGATTAAATACGCGATTGAGAGATCGAGTTGTCAAGATGGGCCGTTAGGTCCGTGGTCAGGAATTCACTGGGCTCCTTGGCGCGCACCTGCTGGGACAGGTAGCGACGTGACAGGTCTACAGCATTCGGATCCAGGCTCGTGAGCTTGGCAGCCTCCGACGCAATAATTTGATCAATGAATTGAGGCGTGACAGGCTTGCCTTCCACGGTCTTGGAGCCGTGGAATACCCACTGCCAGAGCGAGATACGCGAAATCTCGGCCGTGGCAGCATCTTCCATGAGGTGGTTAATCGGAACACAGCCGTTGCCCCTAACCCAGTTAGCACAGTAGGCAAGGAGGGCCGACACGTTGGCGCGAGCACCAGCTTCAGTGATCTGGCCATCCACGTTGGGGTTGAGCAGGTCTAGAGCCGAGACGCGGACCTCCTCACGTCGGACGTGATATTGGTTGGGACCAAGCATGTGCTTGTTGAAGACCTCTAGCGCGATCGGGACTAGCGCAGGATGTGCCACCCACGTACCGTCGTGACCGGCGAGCACCTCACGAAGCTTGTCAGCACGCACCTTGTCCATAGCAGCATTGTTGGCCTTCTCATTTCCTTTGATAGGAATCTGAGCAGCCATACCACCAATGGCAGCAGCACCACGCTTGTGGCAAGTTTGAATGAGCAGGTTCACGTAGGCTTGCATAAAGGGGCACGTCATCGTCACCGTAGCACGATCAGGCAGTACAGCCGACTTGTTGTAGCGCTGACGCTTAATGAATGAAAAAATGTAGTCCCAGCGACCGCAGTTGAGACCCGAGGAGTGCTCGCGCAGCTCGTAAAGAATCTCCTCCATCTCAAAGGCAGCAGTTATGGTCTCGATCAAAACGGTGCCACGAATCGTACCACGCGGCATTTTGATGTAGTCTTGCGAGAGGTTGAACACGTCGTTCCACAAACGGGCTTCCAGGTGTGACTCCATCTTGGGCAGGTAGAAGTACGGTCCAAAGCCGTTCTTCACCAGCTGATGGGCGTTGTGGAAAAAGAACAGTCCAAAGTCAAACAGTCCACCCGAAATAGGCTTGCCATCAACGAGGAACGACTCCTCGTTCAAGTGCCACCCACGAGGGCGGACAATAAGTGTTGCAAGCTCATGAACAGGGCGAAGCTTGTAATGCTTGCCATTACTAGCCTTGAAATCCACGCGGCGGTTGATAGCGTCGCGCAAGTTGACTTGGCCATCAAGGTTGTTAGCCCACGTAGGCGAGTTAGAGTCCTCAAAGTCGGCCATATAGGTGTAGGCACCCGAATTAAGGGCATTGATGACCATCTTACGGTCGACAGGGCCAGTGATCTCAACGCGACGGTCACGAAGACCAGGTGAGGGCGGCGCGCAGCGCCACGCGGGATCCTCACGGATGTGACGGGTCTGAGGCAGGAAGTCAAGTGTCTTGCCGCCATCGAGTTCGACCTGGCGGACAGCGCGTGCCTTTAGACGTTCCTGACGCTCCGTCTCAAAATTGCGGTGCAGCACTGTCAAGAACTTGATAGCCTCAGGTGTGAGGATCTGGGCATGCTCACCAAGCACAGGCGCTAGAATACGGACACCTTCCACGGACATGATTTCTTGAGTGAGCAGAACGAATGTCACTTTCTTGTGCCCCACATTCTATATATATACGTACAAGCCCGGCTGCCCGGCTTGTTTGACTGACACCTCTGCACGGTCCCACAGTCTGTGCGAGGTGGACACTTCAAGATGCTTACGCCGAGCCAATCATACGCTCTTCCGGCTGTGCCGGTGGCCGTCAACCGGGCTTCCTAGCGTGTCATAGGGGGAATCATGCTGACTAATCTATCTCTTTCTCCACGTGGGTGGACTGGCTTCGCCCTTGGCGGTGATGCAGCCAGCCGAGGCGTCGTGCGTTGAAATCGTATGTGAAAGTTACTACGCATGAAAATCCACACATCTACTTTTATAGTGATTCTCGCTCCAAAGTCCGCTTAATTAAATCGAAGACTTTGATCTTTAGTCCTGCACAAAAGTTCCTTAAGTACTCTGCATGCTATCCATCTCCCGCTCGATCTGTGCAGTCGCTTAGTGCATGCACAACTGGACGAGCGAGATCGCGTGGGCAGGTTGAAATAGTACTGACTAATGCACTCTAAACATAAAATTCCATGCACGTGTTTTATCCAATCACTCTGACAGCGCATATTCATCGACTGGCCTCTAAAGATCAAAGCTTAGTAGCGCGATCGTGAGCTAGTGCCAATTGCCCTTGTGGGAGCAGCAAGCGTTCACTCTACTGTGATTGTCTAAAAATTGTGCCTCGCAGCACGAGCTGTTACTGCAGCTCATAATATTGGTTGACGCGCCCTAGTTGTCTAGGCCATGTTTTGGAGATTTGGTTTAGCCTCCTCTTCTACGATTGACAGCCTCTTAGAAAAAGAGGATGTCACGCTAGAGGATGTGTTGAACGACGCGGATGTATTGCAAGAAAGCAAAGCGAATAACGAAAAACTTGTTGAATTTTTTCAACGACCGGGCATTGTACCTCGTCTGCTTGACTATGTCGTGGGAAACGTCGAAATCAGCGATGTTTCGAATAGCGAGGCTGAGCAAAATGTTGGATTTAAGTATGTATGGAAGTGAAACTAACACATGTGCAGATATCCTTTCATTGCATCAGAAGTGCTTAGTTGTGAAATTCCAGGTGTCTCGAAGATCATGTTGGATGATGCCAATACATTGTTAGGCCCATTTTGGGATGCAATGTTGAGCGCCGATGCACTTTTCCAACGTGGACCAGTACCTCTCCATGAGCATCCGCTCACAATGGGCGCGTATACTGGCGAAAAGCAAGATGATGAAGCATCGGATAAGAAGACGAATGAACCTTCAAAGCAACATCGCATTTCTGCCCGAACACATGGCCCTGGTTTCTCAGTTCTAGCTGGGTACTGGTCTAAAGTGAATATGACATTGCTCGAGCGTCATCCGAATGAAATGCTCGCGTTCGTCAAGACACAGCCCAATGTTGTCGAAGGCCTCACGAATCACTTTGAAACGCCAGCAATGGTTGAACTCTTATACCGCCTTATTCAGTGTGAGGATACGATTCCAGATTCAGGGATTGTGGCTTGGCTAGCCGAGCATGGATTAATTCCGCGAATTGTTTCTTTGCTGTCACCTTTCGTGTCGCCCGACTCTCACAAAGCCGCATCTGAATTTTTGAAAACCATTATTTCTCTTTCCGCCCCATCACCTTCCTCGTTAAATCAGGTCACGATCCAGGAAACGTTCGGGGGTCCGGGCGAGATGCTCATCGGTGCTGGTGGTGTCAACAACTTGCTTGTGCGAGAATTGGCATCACAAGAAAATGTGGACAAAATGGTAAGCTTCATGCTGGACTATGAGGTCGGTGCTTCTTGTCGGAACAGTATCTCGCAGGATCTTTCTCGCAAACTCGATACGCCTTTGCAAACCCTGGAGGAAGACACGGCTGTGGAAGAAGAAGAGGAAGAACAAGATGTGTGGGAGTTTCACCAAGCCATGAAAAACCTTCAGAATCGCCATCTCTCTACGTCTCGCAATTTGTCTATGTCTGGAAATGGCATTCGTGACTCGACGGCCACCATTCGTCCATCGATATTAAGGCGATGCAGCTCCATCAAGAGCACATTGTCACCCAAAGCTTTGGTGTCGTCTTTTGTCTGTTGTGCTGGTGTATTTATCGAACTTATTCGCAAAAACAACAGTGACTACTTTGAGCAGCACTTGTTTCACACGCTCAGAAATTATTTGGTGATCCGACAGCAGGAAGTTTCGAGTCAGCGCCAAAAAGACCGGGTGTCTGATCCGACTTCACCAGAGGTGAGTGGACCCGAGTCGGAACGAAAGCCTGAGCTTTTGCTGGATGACCTTCCTATGGAAGATGATGCCGATACAGAAGGCCTTGACGAAGCTATGGATGAAGTCGCTGAAAAAATGGGCATCGTGCATCTTGGTCCTCTTCTTCATGCGCTAGCAGATAAGATACCCGATTTCCAGGAAAAAATGCGGCATCCTTTTGAGTCAACTGACAAAATTATGACGTCGTTGGGCGAAATCGAACCGCTCACGCAGACACGATATTGCATTGCTGAGCTGTATGCCGAACTTTTGCATTGCTCGAATATGGCGCTCTTGAACCGTCCGCCGAACTCTGGCCCAAAGTACTCATCGTCTGGCTCATTGCTGGGTGGTCTGGAAGGTCTTCATGCGCTCGCTCGCAGTCTGCAAGGCGAAGACGATTATGATCAGAGCAACCCTAACACTCAGTCTAGTGCTGAATGGTCGCCAGATGAGGCGTCCAGTACTAATGAGGCGGAAGTCTCCGGTCAAGATCGATCTCCATCTTTCTTGTCGTCTGAAAACGATCAGGAAGACGATGAAAGCGATGCCGAAAGCATCGCCTCTGCATTGTCCAGTATGTCTTTGGCTGATATGATCGCGCAGTTCGCACGTCCTCGCTCCTCGCAAAAAGACAGCGATGTTCAAATCGTTGGCAACTTTTTGAAGACACAGTTTCAGACGTTCCAGGTTATCCCTACTCTTATTGACATGATGCTATCCTACCCATGGAACAATTTTCTGCACAATGTTGTGTACGATATTATCCAGCAGCTCTTCAACAGCGACATCGATGTGGCTATCAACCGTAAACTGATAATTTCTGTATTCAAGGATGCACACCTTGTGGAAGCAATTCTCGAAGGTGCTCGTCGCAACCGCATATCTTCCGAAGATGTGCGTCATATCCGACTTGGCTACATGGGCCACTTGAATTTGATTGCGGAAGAAATTATCAGGTTATTAGAACGCTTCCCTATGGAAATTGGTAATTTGGTTCAGGACCACTTTACTGAAGGATGGGATCAATTTATGAAGGAAGAATTGTCCGAGTCCCGTGCAAAAGAGTCGATGCCTCTCGCAGGGGGTAGGCCCTCTGCAGGTGGCATGGGTATGCAAAATTGGTCGAGCCTCGATTCTGACAATTGGTACTCTAACAACGATAATCACTCGTTTGCTCAGTATCTTTCTTCGCAGATGCGGACCGACGCGGATGAAGAAGAAGCTGATGGAAATGTGCTTTCATTTATCGGCGATAGTGATGCCATGGTAATGCAGGGTGATACCGATCAGGACGAATGGGGTCCTTTTGCTGACTCACGTTCTGCCTTCGAGTTCACATCCACGGCTTCAGTGGACAACCATCAACCTGAAAAGCAAGAGAACCTCACACCAGCTGATTGGGCTGCTGAATTTCGTCGAGGCAATATGGGCGAAATCCCGTCTGAATCTGCTGTGGATAATGACTCGGACTCGGATGACATACCTAGTTCTCATGGTCCTGCCGGACATGGCGCCGATGACTCCGACGAAAATGGTGACGATGATTCCCCCTACGTTGACCTACACAAACCTGCTACTCTTCGTCACTGCACGCAATCTTTGGATCGCAAGCATCCAGAACGTATCCCTGAAAGTGAAACTGATGAACAGCACTGGCCTACTGCCAATGCAGCTCGTCATGTTCGGACTCTGTCTGGAGGTGGTGAAGATAAGGCGCCAGTGCTCGCCGCCGAACAGTTGCATGAAGCTGTGGAAGCTACAAAAGAGGGATTACTGCGGCGTCGTCTATCCGATGGTACAGTGGTGACTGTCCCCCTAGATGATGCTGAGTTGACTCAGTCATCCTGAATGGAGATAGGCTGTCATAACCATAGTGGCCGTTACTGAGCATTGGACGTAACCAGATGCATGTATTCATGCATAATTGTTATGCATGCGAATTTTATTGGTTCAAGTCTGACGGGAAATTACGGGAGTGTCACTATTACGAGACCACTGAGATGACCCCGCATCTTATTCCACAAAACCTACCTTGGATTACACTGTACACCGGCTAACCGGCTTAGTCCCCTCGCCCATCACCTCTCAAGTATGACAAACGCATTTATTGTTGGCTCAAAGCGCACCGCCTTTGGATCTTTTGGTGGTAAGCTTAGCAACATCACTGCAGCTCAGCTTGGTGGCTATGCCGCCAAGGCTGCTCTCGCGCAGCTGCCGGCTAACACTCCTGTCTCTTCGACCGTGTTTGGTGTGGTCGCTCATACCGATCACACTGCCCCTTACACATCCCGTCATGTTGGTCACTATGCTGGCCTCCCTATAAATGTTCCTGCCTTGACGATCAATCGCCTATGTGGCAGTGGTTTCCAGGCAGTTATCAACGCCATCCATGAAATCAAGGTCGGTGATTCAGACGTCGTACTCACAGGAGGTACCGAGAACATGAGCATGTCCCCATACACGCTGCACGGTGTGCGTTTCGGTAACACTCGCTATGGTGTTGACCTTAAGCTCGTCGACAGCTTGGCTATCGCGCTTGTGGACCAGGTTCCAGTCCCTACCCCTATGGGTATTACCGCAGAGAACCTCGCGGAAAAGTACGGTATTACGCGTCAGCAGTGTGATGAATTTGCGCTTCGATCGCAGCAGTGCTGGGCTAAGGCCCATGAAGATGGCGCTTTCAAAGATGAGATTGCTCCCATTGAAGTTAAGGTGAAGAAGGCGACCGAAATTTTCGAGGTGGATGAATACCCTCGCCCCAAGACAACCATCGAGACGCTCGCCAAGCTTCCTTCTGTGTTTAAGAAGGATGGCGTCGTTACTGCGGGTAATGCGTCCGGTATCTGTGACGGAGCGGCTGCTAATGTGATTGCCAGCGAGGAGGCAATTAACAAGCACGGCCTAAAGCCTCTCGCCCGCATTGTTAGCTATGGCGTGACTGCTTGTGAGCCTTCGATTATGGGCATTGGTCCTGTTGAAGCCATCAAGCTCGCCTTGAAGCGCAGCGGCTTGAGCATTGCTGACATGGATCTTATCGAAGTAAACGAGGCCTTTGCAGCTCAGTTCTTGTCGGTCCAGAAGGAACTTGAGCTTCCAATGGAGAAGACAAACGTGTTTGGTGGAGCTATTTCGATGGGTCACCCTCTTGGTGCTAGCGGTGCTAGGATTCTTTCGAATCTGACCTACAATCTCCACCGCCTTAATAAGAAGTATGCCCTCGGATCCGCTTGCATCGGTGGTGGTCAGGGTATTGCAGTTATCATCGAACGGGTTTAAATGCGATAAAGAGATTAAAGCGACAGAATTTTCTGAAATGCTCTGAGTGTACCTGATACAGTACGAATTATAGGATGCAATGATGCCATTGAAAGACACTATGACAACGATTTTGATACATGAAAGAGATTGCAAAGCAAAAGTCGAAAGATATTACGCTTTAGACGATGCAAACAGCACATATAATGATTCAATTCAGAGCTCTCAGCGTATTGACTTTATAACTCAGTTGGTTAGAGTATCACGTTAACATAAAATCGTGACTAGCGGTGATAACCGTGAAAGTCCCCGGTTCGAGTCCGGGTAAAGTCAAATTTTTTACATTTATTTTAATCCATGCGCGACGATTCTATACCTCACATACCTACAAATGCCCAATCCAAATCATCTTACAACGTTTTTATCAGGAAAGTGTCCCATTCAACTAGGCAACATAGAACCTCCTTATCCATCTTATCCAAGGTAGATGCATCCATTTTTCTTCCTTCCAAATCGAGCCAATGGTGCAATTCCTGAATCATAGTTTTATCGACACGTTCTGAGAAAAACGCGTGCTTTACACGACTTGTACTAATGGCCCAATCGACATAAGCATGTTTTCCCATACCACGAATATCATTAGCGAGCGGAAGAGTAGAAGATCTGGACAAAAGGTGCTGGACGATGATCACTTTGGGTAGGTGCCATTTACGACAAAAGTTCGCAGGTTGCTTCCAGGCGGCGGTCGGCTCAAATAACAATGTCCGAAAGCTGCGAGCGACTTGAAAAGGAACATCACAATCATGCAATGTCAATGACTTACAACTCAAGAATCGACTTGTGTCGGACAAGAACTGCGAAAGTGTGAGTTCCAGTGCGGTCATATCAGAGATAATCTGATGTCTGTCAAAGCTGGCAGATAGTCGTAAGAGAGAAGCATGCATGACGAAAGTAGTTAATATATTAGAAGCCACATCTAATGTCCTGCGCATGTGAGTCGGTATGAAGTAGCGTACCATTGATAATGTCCATCTGGCAAAATGTATGAAGGCAAAAACTTTGTTCGTAAGTTTCGGGTCCTGTTGCAAAATTCCAGCATATATGCACTCGTATCTGTTCCTTTTGCCTCGGGACGTTGATCGATAGCTGATGATTCCGAACGCAATCGATGAATCCGACCAAGTATGGCGCTCATTTCGAGTCCGAATGAAAGTAAAAGTGGCCCTCGCAAAGCATCTTGCATCGTCTGAGTAACCATACGTATGGATTCCGATGGCATGCTTTTCACTTCAAGGTAGTTGAGCTTATTCATCTCAGACATAGATTCAAAAATTTGTTTGAGTATCTGAGCCACGCATACGTTGGTGCTTTGGCTTAGCGTAAATTGTTGCGTTGTAAGAGTAAAAGCATTTTCGTCTTGGCAAATCATGGCACGAAGTTGGTTGATAAATTTGCATATTACATCTGTGGCCGTTTGAGTGAGTTCTTGGAGCAAGATTCTGTCAAAAACACACTCTTCGATATCGGCGCGCAACATGGCAATGAAATGCTCAACTTTTTCCCTGTTCTGTGGATTCTTATTACTTGAGGTAACGCATGAACATATATGTTGCTCAGCTTCCTCACAGCGCTTGATGAAGCATGTGAGGTATTCTCTTGAGAGGTTTGTTAGATATTCGTGGATAGGTTTGGGTATCGGATTGTGTATCTGTTTTGAATGATCCGAAAACATAGAAACACGCGATAAGAGCTCATGGAAAATAGATAACAGCTTGGGAAACGATCGCACGAAAATATACTTCCAAAAGTCTGATTCTTGCATGCACTTGTTCGATACGCTTTCTAAATGGGCGCAAAATGAAGTCCAAAGCAAATCGGTGGGTGACTGTTTGAGCTCTTTGCTTATCATGCCCAAATAAGTTTCACTCAAGGTCTTGCCCTGCTTCAAGCTCAAAACGCGCTCTAGCATGTATACCTTGATGTAAATAGGTGCTAATTCATCCACAATCAAAGTCCGGATGCGCTGCCAAACCAAAGTAGACCACTTTTGTAAGCGCTCCTGCATGTCATGTGCGCTCATTTTATTGTCGCGAGCAGAATACAGGGGAGTTCCATTACTTGATGAAATCAAAGGTGGCTGTGTTTCGCCAAGCTCCTTTCCAATAGAAAATAGATCTAGCGTTGTACTGGTGCGATCTGTTAGTACGTCTGTCAAGTCGTTCAACAAATTTTGCATGACGGTATTCAACAATCCTAGGGAGCATGCCGCTTGCAGCGCAGCACCAAGCAAACTAGGCGAGAGATTTCGCAGTCCACATAAGAGCAAGTTTTCGATTTGCTCACGAAGCGTTGTTTTCATTGGATGTATTTGGGACACATATGGTTTCACGATGTCCAAGTCCAAGACACCCTGTGCTGATTTGGACGTGTCAATAGGAGTGTTTTGATGCCCATAGATGGAGCCATGTGGAAGGAGGCTGTCCAACTCTTCCAGCAAGAGTGAAGCTGTGACCACTTTTGTGGCATGTTGGTCCAAAACGGCAGCATCTTGCATATGTACCGTAATATCACATTCAGCAACATCGTCCATAATACCGATAAGACGATGAAAAACATGCATGACAGATTCAACGCGAGTGATCAGCTCGTCCATCCCATGCATTTGTTTTAAATCTTCTTGATGTTTTCGAATAGTCTCAAGTGGCTCATGAATCATTTGTCGCGCTCTGTGGTGAGACAATCAATTTACATACATTAGAGCACTTTTATTTAGTGCAGCTGAATCTTTGTGAATGTTTTGCGCTCTTTCATGCAATGCAGATATGTCAGTGATGCTTTCAAGAAATTCGTTAGAGTGTTGCGTCACCAATTCATGTATTTTCTGGTCCACCTCTTTTATGGAAATATTGAGTCGACTAAGTGCTACACGCAGCTTGCTGTCGACCGAGGCTTTTCCGGGCGACTCGCTAGGCGGATGATCCGGGCTATCCGGCCCTAGAAACTTTTTCACATAGTCTTGGGCATTAAAGTTTTGCTTATACAAAGCCGTAATGTCTTGCGTCAGTACAAATTACTTACCGAATGTACTGTCCTCTGTGAGTACATGGGAATGCACGTATTCGTGCAACGGCACATGGCGTGGTGACATGTCAGTCGTCGCCATAATGCAACCGAGGCGCAAATGTGGAGCAGTGAGCCTGGCACCCTGCAGGCGTGTGGAGATAAGCATGGAGGAGATAGGAGAGCCCTCAAGAGACCAAGCATCCCCTCCCATGCTTACCGGGCTAAAGTCTTGTACGATCTACGACGAATTGAAATGACTATGAGCGGCAATTTTTGAGTTTATTAACTCCTCGCGCCACTTATTGATTTCTGTTTCACTTGCCAGAATACCACGCTGCCCTAATTCGCGCATAGCACGACTTCGAATTAAGTTATCATAGCTGCGCTTATCATGCTCGTATTTTTGTAATTCTCGTTCAGCACCGAAAACGATTCCGATACAAGTAGCTGCTGTAAGATATGATACTGTTCCACGTACATGAAACTGTAAGCAAGCCCTTTAGAGCAAGTGTGTGACGCCTGTAATGTTATGCTGCATAGAAACGTACTTGAATGAGGGAAGCAGATGATGCGCCACAAAAACGCATGAGAATCCGACTATAGTCCACACAGCTGCGCCACGAAGCGCACCTCTCTGTGATGTTAGCCTCCTTTAGATCAACACACCTTTTGGATCTCGTAGGCCAGATCTGCGTGTTCCATTTTCCCGCGTTTCAGTTCATGATAGGTAGAATTATTCATGGAGAAAAAGATGAGTACGGAGCCTCCGTCTTCAATGTGTGTCGGTCTTACGGAGAAAAAGGCGCACGGTCAAGCGCCGTGACCTCAGCGCCAAACCAGCGCCGGTTGGCTCGACATGTGTGAAAAGTGGAGGTGATTGATGAAATTTTTAGAAATCCGACCTTTTTTCCTCTCCTGCACCAGATGACACACTCGCACGCTCCTGAAGCTAGCAGCTCTGTTTCCCTCTCCGCAGGTACGTCATGGCATAATTAATTCAAAAGAAACGGTGACATTGGTGCATGCTTTCCTGCATACTCATGTGCCCAAGCTTGCGGCGAAATTGGCTGCCAAGTTCCCCAATCTATCCTTGGAAGAGCAAACCCAGAACGCTGAAGCGCGTTCCAATGCACTCGTGAGCACAGTCCATTCTGCTCTTCAGGTCAAGGGCTCTGACATCTACAAGTCCTTTTCTGAAGATATGCATGTTGAGGAGGAGCGCGTGAAAAAGCGCAAGGTGCCAAAGGCGTCTCATGATCAAGAATCCGCGTCCAAGAAGAAGAAGTCCAAGGAAAAACAGCCAAAAGACCAAATTGAAAAAGAAGAGAAAGAGCCTGTGGCAAATCCACCCGTACAAGAACCTGGAGCGTCTGATGCGGAGCGTCCTCAAGGCGTGAATATGGACGAGACTCCTTCGCCTCCCAAGAAGAGCAAGGGTCCGAAACAAGGCGAGCGATTTCAGCGCGTAAGGTCCGACAAGGTCGAATTTCAAGATGATCGACTGAGAGATATGAGCTACGATGCCAAGTCTGGTGCGGGTGATTGGGGCGCACGGGCAAACGCGGACTTGATTGTGACGCGCGGCAAATCCTTCACGAAGGAGAAAAACAAGAAAAAGCGCGGCAGTTATCGTGGTGGTGTCATAGACCAGGGCTCTCATTCTATCAAATTCACATACGATGACGAATAAATCAAGCCTGGGAACCTACACTAAGGGCTTCGTCCCACATGCCGATTTCGAAACGAGTGGCAGCATCCCACACCTGTTGGAGACGCGCCGCTTGTGACTCCGATACCGCGATTCGCTGTGCATAGTCTTCTACCAACTCCACGTAGTTGGCAATGGAGTTTTGGTAGGCATCGCCTGCGTACTCAGAGACCCATTCATTGTAGACGCTGCTGGGGTGCATCCTGCCTGTATCCCGTTCTTTCTCGAGCCACAAACCTACCTCTGCATATCCCACGGCACAGGAGGCAAGAGAGATCATAAGAGGCAAGAGTCCCTCATCTGCCACATCCAAGAAGAAGCGCGTGTATGCCACTGTAGCACGACTCTCCATAGTGGACTCCATGTCCTCGGAGGAAATACCCAGCCTCTCACATACACGTACATGGAGCTGCATCTCCTCTAGTACCGCTTTGGACATGGCAGCACATGATTTCATATCTTCCAAATTGGAAGCGGGGTGGGCTACAGCCTTGGACAAGGCGCGCGCGTATTGTTTCAGGTAGGCATAATCCTGCAGCATAAACCAGCATAATGACTCTTTTGGCAAGGTTGCCTGGCCCAGCTGTTGTACAAACGGATGCCGAGTATACGAGCGCCACGCCTTCCATGAGCGAGAAGCGAGCATCGTCGTGAGGGGTGCAGGATTTGATGGGGTTCGAAGAGCTACGCCACGCGACATGAGATTCGCATCATGGTTCAATGGCCCATGTCCGTGTCCCACTTTGTCTAGACCAGATGCCAAGACTCTCTGCATAAATTGTAGCGCATAAGCAACGGCCAATCGAATAGGATAGCCGTGGGCACACATGGCAGCAATCGCGGATGAAAGCGTGCAGCCCGTTCCATGAGTCGCTGTTGTTGGAATGGTCGGCTTGATAAAAATCGTAAAATGGCCGCGCTCCGTTTCATACAGCACATCGGCCGTGTACGAGTCACAGGGAGCGTGCAGACACATCAAATCGCTGGCACTACGAGTAAAGCAAATGTCGGCACCGTTCAAGGAGTAGACAGATGCATTCAGAGCAAATGCAAGTTTCGAGAGTGTTGTATTACACTCAGAACGAAGCAGAATACTCGCATTCCGCTCACGGTCATACGCCTGCACTTCAGAGTCGAGAGCTTCATCGAACACATCAACGCCCTTTGCGAGTAATTCCGAGCGTATTGAACTCAATGGCATAGCTGCATGTCCACCCTTGACAAGTACATTCTTCGCACCCAGTTCGCCCAATGCCTTAGCCATGCTCTGCAGATCCGATAGAGTAGGTGAGGACGTCGGGACCACCGAGGCAAACTGCGTCTCTTTCAACAAATGGACGGCCTCGGATATGTTCGGCGTGATAATACTAGCATACTTTAACAGTTCTTCTTTGATCACACGCACTGCATCATGCTCTAAGAGCAAGGCACCGGACGTAGCCACCATGACCGTGTCGAGCACCACGGGGCCGCTGTTCGCCTGACGCCATTCCTTGAGTAATTCTGCCACTTGCGACACCACCGAAGCGTTCGAGAGCATACCGATCTTGATCGCATTAATATCTATGTCTTCTGTCACGGTGTCAAACTGCTGCTTGACAAAGGCGGCCGGAGGCGTGTGAATGCTCGTGACACCCATCGTATTTTGGGCCGTGAGAGATGTGATCACTGACAATCCATACGTGTGGAGCGCTAGAAAGGTTTTCAGATCTGCTTGAATGCCTGCACCACCACTAGGATCACTTCCGGCGATCGTGAGGACACGAGGTACAACGGGGCTCTCTGATGCTTGAATCGGCATGATGTGGAAAGGTGGGGAGTCATTCGGCGCAAGTGGAGCGTGCCAAGACCTTGTCCAGAGTACACACCTTCATTTCTCATTCCATCCATGTCGTTATCGACGTTGACGTCGTCGCGAGCATGGACATACTTTTCCGAGCGCGGCGAGGATGCGCTACATGCTGTAAAGGGTGCAATAGGCGGCTCGGGATCAGGGAAGTACCTGGATATTCGTGATGATAAGCTGGTGCAGGTAAGAACGAAGCTAGAAAGTACACAGGATGTGGATCGTTTGGATGGCATGAAGAGTGTCGTGGCTATGATTTCTAAAGGCCGAGACGCGACGCCATATCTTGCATCTGTGTTCAAACTATCTTCTACCACGTCTCTTGAAGTGCGGAAATTGGTATATCTTGTTGTATTGCGGTACGCACCGCTGCATCCAGATTTAGCGCTTCTATCCATCAACAGTTTTCAGCGTGACTTGACAGACCCTAATCCGCTGATACGGGGCATGGCACTTCGAACTCTTAGTGGCATTCAAATTGATACTGTGTCGGAAATTGTCATGCTGGCGGTGAGCAAAGCGGTACGCGACCCACACCCGTATGTTCGACGTATTGCTGCGTTTGCTTTGACGAAATGCTACGATCTGGACGAGGAGTACTATAATCGCATTGTGGGTTCTTTTCAAGTATTGTTACAGGATCGTTCACCATCGGTTCTAGGTGCTGCCATGTCCGTGTTTAAGGATATATGCCATGACCGTTGGGACTTGTTGCATCGTCACTTTCGAAAGCTCTGCCTTGCACTCGGTGATATGGATGAGTGGTCACAGCCTTTGTGCATTCATGTACTTACTCGCTATGCAAGGGCCAACATCTCCAAGCCGTCCGACGAGCATGTAGATGCGGATCTGGAGCTCTTGCTTACGTCGCTGTCCACGCTTGCAGCTAGTATGAATCCTGCTGTCGTAATGGCTGTCGTACATGCCTATGATGCACTTCTCCCTGAACGCGTTCCAATGGTGTTTCCTGCTCTTTTACGCCTGCTTCGGGCGTCCCCTGATGTGGCATACTTGGCCACAAGGATTGCACTTGCACTTGCACAAGCTAAAAAGGTGGATATGGTACCGGTCATGTCTTCTTTCTATGTACGTGCGTCCGATCCAGCCTATCTCGCACGTTCCAAGCTTCGAGTATTAGTTTGTGTCTCGCCGTCGTCCCATGCATCCGTACTCGCTAACGAGCTTGGTGCGTATGCGCATGCGCCTTCGATACCCTTGGCTCTGGACAGTGTTACAGCACTCGGCATATTGGCACGTCGACACGGAAAAGTAAGCGAACTGTGCTTGCAGCTTCTAATGGATTTGGCTCAGGAGGCCGCGATACCAACGCTCGTCTTGAGCCGTGCCATTCAGATTATAAAAGCCCTTGTACGCGTCAGCTCACCGTCTATGGCCGCTACGATTGTGACTCGTTTTTGCTTGCGCCTCTTTGTACCCTTGGCCAGAAGGGGACGCAGTCTAGATGCACCAAAAATCCGCATCCTCACGGACCCAGCATCTCGCGCGTCTGTGCTTTGGATGCTCGGACAATATGCGGAATTGAAGGTCACAGGTACGAGTTTGCTCGTGCTGCTTGTTCCCGATATACTTCGATGTCTCGTGGCTCACTGGCAAAAGGAACACATCCAAGTCCAATGTCAAGCCCTTACACTATCAGCTAAGGCCTACGCGCATCTTTCTTCAGTTTCTGACGCCCATATTCGCATGGCCATCACGGTTCTACACTATGAAATTCTGCACCGGGCCTCACAAAGTCTGAATGCCGATGTTCGTCTTCGTGCTCGTTTCTACAGTGGACTGACTCGCGGACTGTCGGATACAGACGAGGAACTAGAGGCTGCTCCAACCGAGGACATTCGTGCTTATCTCGCGTCCCATCAGAAACTCGATCTCTTGCGTCTACCCGGCGTTCGATTGCGCCGGACACAAGTGCAGCATATTTTGGGGGCGCATGACAAAATTCAATCGGATGAAGATTTCGCTCTTTCAAATGACATTTTTCCCACGATACAGTTACGCGGGTCTCATGCCTCTCAGCTCCCAGACTGGTCGAATCCTCACACCCTACTGCCTGCCATTGTTCGCGCGCCTGATACCAACTCGATTCAGCAGCAAGACACATGGATGGAAAACCAACGTTCAATTAGCAGCGACATGTTTTCAAAAAATCAAACTTCTCCTGAATTTGTTGTTCTCCGACCAAGCACCCCCTCAGTTCCCTCAGGAGCCACATCTTCGACTGCCAATGCACGGTATAAAGACCTTGATTCATTCTTAGACGAAGAAAGTGAAAGTGAAGACGACAACGAATCTATTCACATTGATCATCCCGCTCCTGAAGATGACGAGTATATGTTGGACTCATCTGGCACAGAGTATGATGAGGATGACTAGTGTATGTAGCATCAGGCCCTATGCAATCATGCCGCGATACGATAATGATGCAGTAAGCAAAAAAAAAAAAAAAATAAATCCAGTCTGGTCGCGCCGTGCAGCAATTTTTTTTCTGCAAGAGCGCACTTGGCCTCCAACTGTGCGAACGATTCCTCATGCCCAAAGCGCCATCTTCGCAGCGGCGGGGCGCTCGTGCTACAGCACAGCACCGTCCTCTTGGACAGGAAATTCGTGAAGATGAAATTGTATCTCGTTTCGGTCGCGTTCGAGCACCGACTCAGCGCCATAAGAAGAGCAAGTTGGAACACGATGAAGGTGAAGACAACTCAGCGCCGGGTTCCTCTCTGAAAATCACAGGAAGTCGCACTGGCACATCCTTTGTTGATCCGAAGCTCAGTCGCAACATTTTGAGACTCGCTCGTCAACAACAAGAAGAGATTGAGCGCGAAGAGGCTGAGTTGGAAGCAGATGACGACGATGAAACGCCATCCGCAGTCAGACCTTTGGAGGCATCCTTCCGTGATATGGAGGAATTGGAGGATGAAGATGACGAAGACGATGATGAAAATGTATCGCTTGCTAGTGACGCTGACGGCGAAGAATTTAATGACCCCGACTATGAGCAGCTAGACATCCTCCCAGAAGATCAAGCACTTTTGGAGCGGCATGATGAAGAAGAAGAACAGGCTTTGGCTGATGAGGATGCAGGCCGTCCGCGTACAAAGACCTTGGCTGATTTAATTATGGCCAAAATTGAAGCTTCTGAAGCTAGTAATGGTGAAACAGCGCAATATTTGACAGAAGACGACTCGCGTCTGTTGCCCCCTGGCATCAATCCTAAGATTATCGAAGTATACACCAAGGTTGGAGACCTCCTGTCGAGGTATAAGTCAGGTCCTCTACCTAAAGCTTTTAAGATCATTCCTTCCTTGCCAGCATGGGAAGATGTGTTGTACATTACGCGTCCTGAGACCTGGACACCTCATGCCACATTAGCTGCCACGCGCATCTTCGTGTCCAACTTTAAACCAGCCCAATGTGAGAGGTTTTACCGACTGATTTTCTTGGACAAGATCCGAGATGAGATTCACGAAAACAAGAAGGTTAGTTACCACACGTATGAAGCCATAAAAAAATCGCTGTACAAGCCTGCCGCTTTCTTCAAAGGCATCTTGTTCCCACTTTGTGATGGTGGTGGCGTGACATTAAAAGAGGCGGCCATCATTGGTTCTGTGCTTTCGAAAGTTTCCATCCCCGTACTCCATTCAGCTGCAGCTTTGCTTCGACTTGCAGAGATGGAGTACACTGGTCCGACATCGCTATTCATCCGTATTCTGCTTGACAAAAAATACGCTTTGCCATACAAAGTGATCGACGGTCTTGTGTTTCATTTTCTCCAGTTTGCAGACAAGTCCAAAGGGGTGGAAGTTACGCACACACGCCAAGGAATTATCGGTGAACGACGTATGCCTGTGTTGTGGCATCAAAGCCTGCTTGTATTTGCTCAACGGTACAAACGCGATTTGACGCCTGATCAAAAGCTCGCGCTCCTGGATTTGATACGTGTACAGAAACACCCAGGTATCGAGCCTGACATCCGTCGCGAGCTTTCGACTGGAGAGTCGCGAGGTGAAATGCTACCTGAGCCGGATTATGACGACGATATGTCCATATAAGCATGATACTTTCACGTAGCGCAACCAAAACCACACTTCCGCAATGCGCTCCAACCCCTCATCTGTATCTCCAAAATGCCCATTGTATATTATCTACCTTTTAAATGACATATAAACTCATTCACAGCTATTAGGTGGTGACGTGTTTAGTCAATCGACTCCATAGCCGACTCGCCGGCGGGCTCATCCGCCTTGGTCTCCTCGGACGCCTCTGCGGGGGCATCCACATCATCAATCGAAAGACCGAGGCTAATGAGCTTGAAGAGACGGTTGGCGAAGTCTTGAGGCTGCTCGAGCGTGAAGCCCGACGTAAGGAGAGCGCTCTCGTACAAGAGCATCGTCAGGTCGCGCACGGTAGGGTCGTTCTTGTCGTTCGCCACCTTCGCAGCAAGCTCCTTAATGATGGCGTTCTGAGGGTTAATCTCCATCGTCTTCTTCGAAGCCATGTACTGCGACATAGACGTGTCACGAAGGGCTTGCGCCTTCATGATACGCTCCATGTTGGCCGACCAACCAAACTGACCGGTAACAAGCACACAAGGCGAACCGACGATACGGTTAGAAACGGTCACCTTCTCGACCTTGTCGCCAAGAATGTCTTTGATCGACTTGGTGAGGCCTTCAAACTTGGTAGCTTCTTCCTCACGCTGCTTCTTCTCCTCCTCGGTCTCCTCGAGCTCCAGGCCTTCCTTCGAGACCGAAACAAGCTTCTTGCCCTCGAACTCCTTCAGTTGCGTCACAGCATACTCGTCAATCGGATCCACCATGAGAAGAACCTCAAAGCCCTTCTTCTTGAGCACTTCCAGGAACGGAGAGTCCTTCACAGCTGTGAGACTCTCACCGGTCAGGAAGTAGATGTTCTTCTGGATCTCAGGCATGCGTGTGATGTAGTCGGCAAGGCTCGTCATTTCGTCGCCACTCTTGGTCGAGTGGAAGCGCAGGAACTCAGCGAGCTTGGCACGGTTCGTGGCATCCTCGTGAATACCAAGCTTAATGTTCTTGCCAAAGGCATCGTAGAACTTGCCGAAGTTTTCCTTGTCTTCAGCAAGCTCCGAGATCATCTCAAGGGTCTTCTTCACAATGTTCTTGCGAATGACCTTGAGAATCTTGTTCTGCTGGAGCGTCTCACGCGAAATGTTGAGAGGCAAGTCCTCGGAGTCAACAACGCCCTTCACAAAGTTGAGGTATTCTGGGATAAGCTCCTCGCAGTCGTCAGTGATGAACACACGACGGACGTAGAGGCGGATGTTGTTGCGCTTCTTCTTAGACTCGAACATGTCGAAGGGAGCACGCTTGGGAATGTACAGAAGGGCTTTGAACTCGAGCTGACCTTCGACTGAGAAATGCTTCACAGCCAAGTGGTCCTCCCAGTCGTTAGTCAAGCTCTTGTAGAACGAGGCATACTCCTCATTCGAGATCGACTTGGGCTCACGCGTCCAGATAGGCTTAGTCGTGTTGAGCTCTTCGTTTTCCTTTACAGTCTCTTTCACCTTCTTCTTCTCCTTCTTGTCAGCGGACTCATCATCCACCTCTTCAATCTTGGGCTTCTTGTCATCCTCCTCAACCTTTTCGGCCTCGGGCTCGTCGACCTCCTTTTCGACCTCCTTGGTCACGACAAGTTGAATGGGGTACGAGATGAACTCGGAGTGCTTCTTGACAATCTCTTTGATGCGCTTCTCCTCCAAGTATTCGAGCTGGTCATCCTTCATGAACAGGCGCAGTTCCGTACCACGGCCAATCGAGTAGCCACTGGTGTCCTGAGTAATGGTGAACGTGCCACCAGCAGAGCTCTCCCAGATGTACTGCTCGTCATCGTTGTTCTTCGTGATGATCTGGACACGCTCAGCAACAAGGTAGGCAGAGTAGAAACCGACACCGAACTGACCGATCATGCTAATGTCGGCACCCGAGCTGAGGGCCTCCATAAAGGCCTTCGTGCCTGACTTGGCGATGGTACCGATGTTGTTGACGAGGTCGGCCTTCGTCATACCAATACCTGTGTCACGAATGGAGAGGATCTTGTTCTCCTTGTCAGGAGTAATGCGAATATAGAGATCCTTCTCACTGTCAAGGACACTGGAGTCCGTCAAGGCCTGGTAGCGGACCTTGTCGAGGGCATCCGAAGCGTTCGAGATCAGCTCTCGAAGGAAAATTTCCTTGTTGCTGTAGAATGTGTTGATAATCAAGTCAAGCAACTGACTGATATCAGCGGCAAAGCCGAAAGTCTCCTGCTTGTCAGCCATTGTGTAAGTCAAGCGGTGGCGATGGTACTATGTGATCCTATGATATACCGGCGTTTTATATAGGCGCGCAGAGTGCCATCTTGCGTTTCTACCAGATTCTTCGCACTTCTGCTGCTAAGACTCGTGCAATTCGTCCAGTTTCTATGTGACCCCCTCCACCGAAGGTGGTAGAATCCCTCTCGAAGTCAGTCAACACGTGGCTCCAATGACAGCACACTCGGCCGACATCACTCAATATGCACGTGGATTGAGTGCCCGTTGAGAAGCGAGGCAGCCCGTTGGGCCAGTTAGGCGGCAGTAGACCGCACGCAATTCGACAGGTGGCGTATCTCACCGGCCGACTGCTGCGTTCATCTGATCTCCATCCGTCGCGCCTGTCGCACTACTTGTTTGGGTCGCGATAAGATTGCCGGGTTGGCAAGTGAGCGCTATTACTGCTACAAAAGCAGGAGGTGAACTTATTAAACAAGCTTGAAGTGCTTTTTCCCCTCAGAGTGAGGGTATCATGCACTTCGTGTTTACATCACTTTGCTGTTCGGTTCTTCTTTACTGATCCTCTAGTGTTACATTCACTAGTGCTTACACTGCGAATATGTACTCACCTTCTCCCCCTGCTGTGACGGCTGGGGCGAACCCTTACGTATACCTAAACCATCATCAGACTATGCCGTCAGGACAATTTGCATCGCGCGCGCAGCCCTCCGCTGTAAGCGCTATGGGTGTTGCTCCTTCAGCTACTGGAAGTAGCGCGGCACCAGCATACGGCCATAGCCCAGCTATGGCACCATTAGGAGCGACGCGCTTCGGAAGTGGTGCAAGTGTGGGTTGGATGTCAAGGCAGCCTCAACAGCCGCAAACGCAGCAAGCATCCCACTTTGTGCCGCATTACGGAACGCCGCCCATGTCGTCTTTGCCTCATTCGATGAATCATCATAATGTTCTTGCCAACATTGCACCGTCATCTCCATCATACACAAACCTGGGCTCACCTCACACTGCTGCCTTTGTGAGGTCGTCTGTATCACCTGTTGCCCCGACGCAGCCATCGACCACTAGTAATTCTAGTTCGAGTATTGCTAATGCGTCACCAGAGTGGCTTCAACAAATGATGTGCGCTGAGATATCGCGCCAGTCTTTTGCTCCTCATCACCACGCGCGCGCCGCGGCATTGGCTGCGCGCAGTTCTGCCAATCATGGACAGGACCCCAAAAAGGGCATTGTGCTTCCAGCAGGTGTGGTCGCTAATGGGCTATCATTTCCAATGAAAGGATCGGATAGCACTGCTCAGTCTGCTGATAGCTCTCTGAGTATGTCCCCCACTAAATCTTCGTCGATGCGCACACAGGAGGCGGATCCAAAAGACTCTGATAAGTCATGGTCTATCATGGACATGGGAGGTCTGAAGTTGAAGAACATTGGTGTTGACATTTTCCGCTATACCTTTTTAACATCTTTGTTCATTAACCACAACAACCTTACCACTTTGTCACCAGCTATCCTGCAGCTTCGTAACTTGTCTGTGCTCGACGCAAGTGGGAATCAGCTGGTAGCCATCCCTCCAGAAATTGGCATGCTAACGTCTCTAAGTGCCTTATTTTTGTTTGATAACCAATTGACGATTCTTCCGCCTGAAATTGGAACACTCTATCAGCTCGAAATGCTGGGTATTGAGGGCAATCCCCTTCAACCTAACCTCTACGAGATTATAAAGCAAGAGGGTACTCAAGCATTAGTCGCATACTTGCGTGATTCTTGCCCTGTCCCGGTTCCACCACCGGAGCGAGAATGGATTTCTTTGGACATGGATTTACCGCCTATGAGTGCAGAAGAAGATGAAGCTTACACCTTTGCCGTTCTTTCTTACAACATTTTGTGTGAAAAGTATGCCACGGCTCAAATGTATGGCTATACACCAAGTTGGGCTTTAGCTTGGGATTACCGGAAAGAATGTATTTTACAAGAGCTTGTCAGCTATAATGCAGAATTTTTCTGTTTACAAGAGGTTGAAATGGGTCAGTTTTACGACTATTTCGAACCAAAGCTGAATCAGCATGGGTATGAAGGTATTTACTGGCCAAAGTCTCGCGCGCGAACTATGCGAGATGACGAACGACAGCATGTTGATGGGTGTGCGACTTTTTTCAAAACAGACACCTTCGAACTGGTGGATAAGCATCTCATCGAGTTCAATCAGATTGCGCTGCAGCGTCCGGACTTCAAGAAAACACAGGACATCTTTAACCGCGTGATGACGAAGGATAACGTCGCTTGCATCGGCATGTTAGAGCATCGTAAAGCGGGTTACAAGATTATTGTCGCTAATGCACACATGCATTGGAACCCTGAATTTCGTGATGTAAAGCTTGTGCAAGCTGCAATGCTTATGGAACAATTAGAGATGTTGGGTAACCAGTTTGCGAAGAGGCCTTCGCAGGTGAAGTGTCACGAAAACTTCAAGCCGCCGAATTACACATCTGGTCAGCAGATTCCTACCCTGGTGTGTGGTGATTTTAATTCTACACCCGATAGTGGTGTGTATGAATTCTTGAACAAAGGCTCTGCACCCGGAAACCACGAAGATTTCATGGACCATGTGTATGGTACATATACGTCAGAGGGTCTGAAGCACAACTATGCATTGCGCAGTGCATACAGTAACATCGGGGAAATGCCATTCACAAATCTGACTCCTGGATTCCAAGGCAATATTGACTACATCTGGTACACGTCCAATACTTTAGCCGCTTCGTGTTTGTTAGGTGAAGTGGACTCCACTTATTTGTCTCGGGTCGTTGGCTTTCCGAACGCACATTTTCCCTCTGATCATGTATGTATTCTTGGGGAGTTCAAGGTCAAGCGTCTGGGAATTGAGGCGACGTCGTAGTCAGCTAGCTGTTAGAAAGCTACCGATATTGTTTCCAGTAGCGCTCGAGCACACAGCATCAATGCTCTCTTTTAGTCATGTGTGATGTTCGAATGGTCTAAACATACATGCCGCCTTCACCTATGGACTCAGACGAAGCTCGTTTAGCTAGTGAAGCAAGCAAAGCATGTGCTAAGAGAGATGAATGACCTTGACAAGCTTCTGGGCGGTTGCCTAACAGGGGCAAGATACAGGCCAAATGAGGCTCATCCACGTCATCAATGAGGGTGGCCAACCGTCGACGCAGTTCACTTGTAGGAACACTTTCTTTTCCATGCGTGAGAATAATAGGGTACTTAAGCTGCTGATAGTTTGCATGAGACGCTGCGCGCTTTATTGGCACACATAGCATTTGAGCAGGAATTTTAGCGTACGTTGCCATCATGAAAAATGCAGCACCACATCCAGTGAAAATATTAGGTGCTTCCCAAGGTTTCGACCAACGATCTAGGCTTTGCCAGCCAGATGGGCGTCGGTCAGCAGGTACATTACACAAGTATCGCAGAGACTCGTGCACAGCATTGGTATTGGATGATTCACGAGTTAAATACAGAGCCGGTACATATGACTGTACAATAGTAACACAGCTGGGCTGCATCCTTTGAATGACGCACTGGGCAATGCCTGAGGGGATGGCCCTGGGTAAGTTATCTGGAAGTGGTATAAACACGACACAAGGCATTGCAATATCTTCGGGAATATGTATGCTAGCAAGATGACCAAGCTTATCACACGCAACGCAAGCTGTTTGAGTAAAGTCACGCTGCGCAGCGAGCATGATAGCTGTGCCTACATCGCCAAGCAACACCACAAGATCACGCTGCATCCAAGCAGGGTTTCCCTCCAAATAAACTCTCAAGTCGCAAGATTTATGCTCTAGAACCCTAGCATCATCCTCGTCGTCTGACTCCCATTCGTAGCGCGGTGGTCCCGCCGATATTGACGCTGTATCCCAGTCCATCAATAGTCCGACGCGTATGTTATGTGATACACGTGGCAATGAAAAGCTTCACTTCATGCCGCTGCAGCGCACAGGCGTCCCCCTGTGTCCTTATGTTCAATGCTGCATGATTACGTGAATTTCGTCTAAGATTACAGGCTAAGTGAAAAACATGCCATGGATTGAGCGCAGCTTAATGCGCATCGTGCAGAACACATTAGATACGGCCAGGTGTCAATTCCAAGGTTCTTTAGCTTGTTTGCGTCATTGTCGCTTGTGGCATTGCAGTAGCACTTTGTCTGAAGTGCGCCTATGAATTCCGCACACGGCCCGCAAGTTGTGAGCCCTGTTAGTGGGCGGCAATCGACGGCTAGACCATTAGTGACGACATCGGACACCCCTTCAATCAATCTGACACACACTTTGCCGAGAGAATTTGTCCGACCCCTTACTACGAAGCCCCCATCGCCGGCTATGGTCCAACCGAACGTGCCGCAACCTAATTTGCCAATGGATCAAAATATACCGCGCCTTCCGGCATCCCACTCCTTTGCGGGTATGCCCACTATACGTCCCGGGACTGGCAATGGAAGCCTGGTGCCGTCTACCTCCTTCAATCAACTCCATACTCCGCTCCAGCCAAATGTAGCAGGCCGTGGCCCTCCCTCATTTCTTCGTCCAGATATGGCAGCCAATGCACGTCCCGGTGCTATATCAGTTAGTCCGCCACCCAAGGAGGGAATTTCGCCCCCTTCTCGGGCTCGTTCGCCGAACTCATTTGCACCCTCTTCCACCGTTCCTATGACACATCCTTCTGCGCCACGGGCGCGCTCGAATGGCAAGGAACCTGAGAAAGAAGAACCCCGGCGTGTGCACCCTGATCTGACTCCATTAAATGTAAAGGATTTGGACAACAAGAGCTCTAGCGCCATAACCAACGAAAATGTCTCCTCACCTACTCTTCTTCCATTTACAGAGCGACTCTCCGCCATTCAGCCTCAAATTCCCAACCTCCTGGCTTTGAAGGAGCCAGAAAACGGTAAAAATAAGCACCCTGACTCCGAGCAGGACGACGGCGACATGAAAGAACAGCGGTCCAAGAATCTTTCACCTGAAAGTGATGATCCACTACTGGATCATCGTCATCTTCAACCAGGAGACACTGTGTCGCTGTTAAGTCACAAGGCGACGCTTCAAATGTACCGTGATAATGCAAAAAAGACGAACGATCCGATGCTGAGCTATGAGCTCGCTGTCTTCATGCTAGATGTAAGCCGCTCGTTGGAGTTTTCACAGCAAATGCTGTCGCGCGGCCAGGACCCTGCTGCTGAAAGTGAGCAGCTTGCCAAAGAGGCCATGAGTATCTTGCGTCGTCTTGCTGACCGCGGTCACGTCGAAAGTCAATATCTCGCTGGTGACTGCTGTATGAACGGCTACGGCATGTCAAAAGGCCGACCTGATCTAGGACTTGCTTATTCGTACTTTGTCCAGGCTGGCAAGCGTGGTCATCCTGATGCTGCTTATCGTGCTGGCACGTGTTACGAAAAGGGCTGGGGCTGTCGCCGCGATCCTGCGAAGGCTGTACAGTTTTACAAGATGGCCGCTAGTCGTAAGCACCCAGGAGCTCAATATCGCCTCGGAACGGCCGAACTGAACGGTGAACTGGGTCTGAAGCGTCTTGCCCGAGAAGGTGTCAAGTGGCTGAAGCGAAGTGCTGAAAATGCCACACCCGAATTCCCGCACGCCTTGCACGAGCTGGCGCTACTTCATGAAAAAGGTATTTACAATGTACTTTTTGTGGACAATGAGTACAGTTGTGAATTGCTCGCTCAAGCTGTGGAGATGGGCTATGCTCCTAGCGCCTATAAGCTTGGTGTAAACTATGAATATGGCCGTATGGGCTGTCCTCAGGATAGCGGACTGAGTATTCACATGTACAACATTGCAGCTCAGCAAAACCATAAAGAGGCATGTTTTGCACTCACGTCCTGGTACCTTGTGGGAGTACCAGGTATTCTTCCGCAGAGTGATACGGAGGCGTACTTATGGGCCAAGCGTGCAGCTGAACAAGGTCTGGCCAAAGCAGAGTACGCTTGTGGATACTTCTGCGAAAATGGTATTGGCACGCCACGCGACTTAGGAGAAGCGAAAGGATGGTATCAGCATGCTGTGGAGCACGGCGACAATCGTGCCAGTAGTCGCCTTAACACGTTGTCGGGCTATACTGCCAAGCCTGTTGGTATAGCTGCAGATGAAGCATCTGCTAAAAATCTTCCTCAAGCTATTCCTGTGCAGCCGCTTAGTGCCCCTTTTCCCAGTGCTGCACCGATCAGCACAATGCGTACTTTGGGTGTAGCAAATTATCCTACACCCAAAACCATGAAGGAAACGCAAGCTATGCAGCGTGATTTGCATCAGCAAGCTCTGGTCGCTGCGATTGAAGAGCGTGAAAAACCCAAGACGGCCACACCTACATCACCACAGGGCCCATCCTTTTTTGGTCAGAAGGGTTCTCAGGGCCGGCCTTCCGAAAAACCATTTTCACCATCCCAACCGCCGAAGGAAGGTGGCAAGCCTATGAGTTTGATTGCAGCTGGCCCACGTGCTGGTTTTCCTAAGCCTCCAACGCCGCCACCACCACCACCACCCGAGCCTGAGCCTGATGCTGATGCACAATTGGCTGCTAATCCAAAAAGCTTCAAAAGCCGCCTTTTACGCCTTGGAAAGATGGGCAAAATCCGTAAGGGCGCAGCAAGCGAAGGAGCAGAAGGTGAAGATGCTGAGAATGTCGCAGGGTTGGAAGTGCCGGAAGGCGAGGAACCACTCTCGGCGACAGAGAAAGTCCCTGACGGTAACGAGGCACCAAAGTCAGCGCCTAACGCTGATGCTGACAAAGAGACAGGGCTAAACAAGGATCCTGCTGGTGTGGGCGAAGGTGCACCTTCACCCAAGCCAGAAACTGGTGCCATGGTGTTGTCAGGGCCCAAGCCACTGGGCCAGGCTAGAGGACAGCCTCCTGCCTTGACCCCTGGACCTTCTGGACCGTCCAGCGCCGCTGGTGCTGATGGGGCGCCTCGTTTGCCGGGAGAGCCTAAACAGCATACACTTGGTGATTCATCGAAGCCTGAAGCTGCAGACAAGATGTCCCAAGAAGCGACTGAAAAGTCGAAGGACGTGAATAATGAGAAGAGCAAAAACAAAAAGAGCGAAAAATCAGGTGGCCTTTCGTTCTTCGGTCTCGGCAAAAAGATTATGAACAAGGGTTCTGACAAGCCTGGTTCTGAAGACAAGAAAATCCAAGAAGTGCCGAAGCCATCAGACGAAGCTTCACCATCCATCGCCAAGCCGACAGATACACCAGCTCCCTTGAGTCCTAGGCCAGACGAAAAGAATTCTTCACTGGTTGAACGGTCCAAAGACTCGGAGTCTACGAGCCCCTCGTCTCCTAAGCCGACGACGGGTTCTGCCGAGCCAAGTGTGCCACCGATGCCCGCTATGCCCCCCAGTACAGTTGTTCGTCCGTCGCCTAGTATGGCCTTAGTGCCAGGACGTTTACCAGCGATTGGAGCGCCTGATAGAACCGAATCGAACCCGGTTCCGGCGTCACCCCAGATTGGCGGCATAGTGCCGTCTCGTCCACCTCCCCCGGGTGTGCGTCCTGTCATGCCTGGTACCATGATGACCAGCCGTCCATTTCCGCCAGGAGCTCGTCCAGGTATGCCTCCAAATGTTCAGCCCGGTGCTCGTCCAGGCATGCCTCCAAATGTTCAGTCCGGTGCTCGTCCAGGCATGCCTCCAAATGCCCAGCCCGGTGCTCGTCCAGGTATGCCTCCAAATGTTCAGCCCGGTGCTCGTCCAGGCATGCCTCCAAATG